>Ga0116227_10001093_pt1 | contig 58589 bp, 47 predicted proteins | sample S1TSphgellanicum_FD_89693 | JGI IMG/M metagenome (GOLD analysis project Ga0116227, IMG submission 89693) | Host-associated microbial communities from peat moss isolated from Minnesota, USA - S1T2_Fb - Sphagnum magellanicum MG | ecosystem: Host-associated > Plants > Peat moss > Unclassified...
ACATCATGTGTCAAGTTCTTCAGAGGAATTGCCTGATATCGTGTCCAGTATTCCTGTGGGAGAAATCACCAATCTGCCTGTTGCATCATCAAGGACTGTGTTAAACCCTCCAATTGAAGAATCAACCTCAGGGCTTCTTGCACCCTCTGTGCCTGATTCAGAAAGGTTGCCTGAGTTAAGGGAGCAAATGACCCATATGTCTCCGTTGGTTCAATTGTCAGAACCAATGCATCCATCTGAATCCAATAATCCAGCAGAAAAAATCGATTTGAAGTTCAAGCTCTCAACAGTTTCTCAATTGTCAGAGCAAAGTCCTACTCCAGAATCCAATCAAGCAATGGATTCACTTAAGCCAGCAATGATAATGCATCAAAAGGAGTCAATTCATCAGCCAGTGCCCCCTTCAGCTGGGGGCTATGCACTAAGAAAGACATCTGAGACAACAAGTACCTTGTCTGCTGCCATTGCATCACCAGAAAACAAGGTCAGCATCCAATATTATTCCAGTGGATTCCACATGTACATGTACACAGATGTAGTTTTCTTTACTCTACAATTAGTCTTTTGTCCATACCTATCAAGTGTGGACTGAGAAGTCCATACCACTATCACAGAATTCTCACCACAATGTCTGCTTGAGGGTTCTTCACATATGGTATTCTTTTGAGGCCTGATTCTAACTTGGTGACATACATGTGGCAGTTGACAAGGGTATCATTCCAGGAACCTATAATACGGCCACGTCCACGCCCTAGCAAGCAGCAATCTATACTTGAACAAATCAGAACTAAGGTTAGTCTGTTTTTGTGTTCAAAACATATCATCCTCTCCACTAGTCTTAGCAAAAAGAGCTTCACAAATAGGTAAGGACTAGGTTTCTTGTTTGCAACTTCCTGAATTCATATACCCATGTACTTGTCCAGTCCTTCAATCTCCAGCGCAAAGAGAAACAAAAGGAGCCAGTTGTCCAGTCTGTTACAAACACCGGTGTTGCTGCCATTTTGGAAAAGGCCAATGCAATCAAACAGGTGAGTGTCACACTCTTTTTCAGCAGTTCCACAAATCTTCTGTCCTGGAATTCAGGGAGCATAGCAATCAGGAATATGATCTCTTTTGTTTGGTATGGGTAGTGTAAAGCCCTGCACAGCATTCCCAAAATAAGAGGCCTAGGACTAGCCAGCATTCCCAACGCATTTTGTGAATGTGCCCCACATGTGGGCTTTACCAATCGTAAAGGATGAGGCCATTGTTATCATGAACCTAACATACATAGATCACAAGAAGTAGGAGTTGGAGGGTTCTTACACCTACTCCTTAAGAGTGGCAGGGGTCTTGTAGATGTAAGATCTCTCCTCTTTTCTACAAGGGATATTCACAGATATAAGGTGCCATCCGAGTACACTAAGAAATTTCTCCCAGTGCTTTATGTAGTGACAACCATTTGGGGATGTGCCAAAGATTTTGATCTCACTCAGGTAACAAATTTGATGATTCAAATGGTCTTAGATTGTATGAGGCAACTGAGCACTGTCCTCCTTCCTGCAGGCTTTGGCTAGACATGATGAAGAGTATGACAAGGAGGATGAGTGGAGTGATGCATGATGTGTAAGTTGACACCAACTATTTTCAGTTTGCCATTGCAAATCATGTGTCTTTTGCTTCTACATATGAACAAGCCTGTCTTCTCATGGCCAACATTGAAACTGGAGCTCAAGTTACAGGAAGTTTCAGTAGGTTTGTGATGACATCCAAACATTGCAAACCTATGGTACCAACTATGTTTGTGTGCATAACAGAAATGACCTTGGCTATTTTCATTGCCTAGTGTTTGTTGACAGCAGGGGGAAAGCTTATCTTTAATTGCTTCCACAATACCCCATTCATCATTCATGTGTTTTTCAATTTTTTTTTGTGGGCCACTCAATGACAAGGGCCAAATTACCTTATAGAGAAAACAAGGAGTGGGAAAGTTTTAGTAGGCAACAATCAGATTACCAAAGAAATTTTCTGATTATATCTCATGGTCATACCATTACTAATGCTTGCATAGAGACAGATAAGATCATGAAAAAAAGAAAGGGTCTTAAGTCCCAAGCAAGTTCTGTTGTAGCAAATTACAGATAGTTGGCCATATGTGAGGACAACTGCTACTCCATGTTGTAGACTGTGAATAACTGTTGAACAAAAGAGTTGAAATGCTTCAAGTCCAAGGTTCTCTCGATCTTGTTGGATTGGATTGAACATGGGCAGGCATAGTTAGTGAGGTTTGCCATAATAATACTTCTCTAGACTCACCAAGATGCATACGACAAAAAGAATAATGAATTTCCACAGCATGCTCTCCTATATATAAAATCTTCAGAGTTCCTTGCTTGCCCATGACCTGATGTTCCAACACAAATGATCCAGCCAAATCTTCCCAGAGCAGTTGGGCTTAGGCCTCTGAAATAATCTAAAGAGCTCCATCTAACAAAGTACTTTTCTGCACAGTTCTTAGCTCCTATAGACCAGATATTGATACTCTTCTAAATTGTGGCCAGAGCGAACCAACAGCCACCAAGGAACTTTGACCATGAGAGATGGATGGTGGGTGGACAGGAACCACTTTTCCATTGAGTTTCACTTCCTTAGTTAAGGATGATGGTTAGCTCAGTTGCCTTACCTACTAACAACCCACATGCCTTTACACTTAAGTTACATGCTAACCATCTACATGCATCTATTTACTATCAATAGCACGGTTTTTTTTTCCAAATGTATGGAAAGTGCCAGAATGGCTTCCCTCAAAGGGACAGCGGAGCATATTTTGCTATAAGCTAATTTAGAAATGAGAAATGTCTAGCTACGTTCTTATTTTTTTAAATAGCATTTGGGCAAATGGTTTTTTTTAATGAAGCCTATTTGGTTAATTTGTTTTCACAAATATCTTTCCTTTGGCGATAGTCTAATTTAACATTTAGAATGATTCGTGATAGTTCAACTCTAAATTTCCTAGCTATGGTGATGAAGCAATCTTACATATAGAAATCAAAGCACCACAAAAATCAGCCCATTGCATAAACACACTAACCAATTTTCGCTTGGAGGAATTGAATATTGACCACAAAGGATATTGCCCATTGCAACAAGGGAGTCATGCCCTCAACAATCACAAACCCCACCTAACTTTCAAACACTCAAATTCCAATCCCAACATCCTGGCCAATCCTGGAAGGGTCTAAAGATGGATCTTTCTCCTACACAGTTAGAGGCATGCATGTCTTAAGAGCTCTTTTTCCTTATTTTCAACATATAGTAATGTGCATGCCCAAGGCAATTCCACCTCCTCTTTCACATAATCATGCACATTACTGTAACCAATTTGATCATATGAATTCTCACTATCACACAGGCCAGGAATTGTATCATACTAGAGTAGAATAGCAATAGATAGTTATCACAGACTCCATTGAAAAGCTTCCCTAGCTTCAATTTTGAATGTCACATCAGAATAGTATGTGACAAGGAGCTCTGTTTGTTTCATTTTCAATTTCCTAGATATGCAAGGATGATATCCTGGGGCTCTGAAACAAAGATAAAATTGTGGTCATTGGGCACAGCTTTGGGAGTATAATCATAAAGAGTTTGTTTGTCTTTGCTTCTCTTCTATCCTGTTTTTCAATAGATGGTAGAATGATTGCACATTATGTACAAATTTGCTCACCATCCTATGCTTCAAGAACATGCAAAGAAAAAAAAAATCTTCATCTTCACCAATTTTGGTACATGTACAATGATATTTTTGCAATCCATAAAACAAATAATAGAAACAACTTTGCTCTTGATTTCTTTCAATCCATAGAAGTAGAACCAATAGACACATTGCCAGAAGAAGGCACAAAACACATATTTAATTAATTTTGAACTTTACAAAAGTTTTAAAAATATTAACAAAGAAATTTAATAATTCAAACATTGCATATTTCAATTATAACTACAACTTGATGACCATCAAGTTGTTGACAACACCAAAAAAAAGATTCACTAAAAGTTTTCATACAAAATTTAAAACCAATAAACCTATCATTAATGAAAAATTCAAAAGATTTTTCATTAAACCTATTTGTTGTAAACCCTAAAGAACAATGTAAACCTTAGGATTACATCAAATCCTATAACTACTATTATTAGATTTTTTGTGATTGGCCATGGGTAAATATGCAACTACATTGGTGCCATTTCAAAATCTAAGTGGCTATCGCTTTCTCCCTTTCAAAGCTGTAAACAATGTCACTCGATTTGCAAACAACTACAAATAAAACTTAGTACTAAAAATGAAAACACATAAAATAAATCATTTAAAAATTATAAAACATTGAAAGATAAAAAAAATGAAGTGAACTTTCCAAAGTGATCATATTCAAAGTGCATACCTAAAGAGGATTAAATATTTCAAATATTCTTACTGTTATTATTCATATATTGCATGAACCAAGAATAATTTTGTAAAATTTTTAAACAAGGCTTAGAATATTTGACAGGTCCAACCATGTAATTGAAACTTGGTTGGGCTCAGGGGAAGGTTTAGGTAAAAAAAACAATTTCACCAAAAAAAATGCAACTAGGGGTGCTTCTCCCTCGTGCAAAGTGTGAGGAACCCAATATTTTGAAGTGTTTAAAGATAGATCCTTCTCCTCTTCTAAAACTAATCAAGTTTTGATGAACTCGTGGTTGGGAGTGAAATCTTACATAATATGGAAGGCCCTATATAGTGGAAAACATAAAACAGGCCCAAGGAAATGAATGCAATTAGTACAAAAAGTATTGCTATTAATTTTTCTTCCAGTCTGCCCATTTGTCCCATCCATATTTTCTCAAGTGACACCTAGGCATGTTTTGCACTTGTAACATCATATAATATGCCAAGTATTATGTTACATACCCCTTTGTACCCTTAATGTGTTCATAATGTGTATAACATGGACTCAAAACATGCCTAGGCATAACAAGGTGAAAATAAACGGGGCGATTGGGCAAAATGGAGGAAAAAATCACAACTATACTTTTGGGCTAGAGTGAACGAGGAGCCATGAGGCCGTTCAAGCTATTTTGGGGATGAACCAAAAACACATCCTTTTCCCCTACCCATGGATTTTTCAGCCCCCTTCTCTATCCCAAAATTTTCCCCTCCTACCTCCCTCACTTCATTTCCCACTCATTCCATCTCCAGAGCTTGGGAGAGTTTTCGAGCTTGAGTAGCATAGAGCTTCGAGGAGACGTGAGACAAGGCTTGAGGAAGGTGGAGAGCTCAACGTTGAAAGAACATGGAGAGGAGAAGGCAAGAGGAGTGTTTCATCCTAAATGCAGAAGCGAAAAAAGAAAGGTAAGCTCCTTCCTTTCTTTGCAATTTTTTTCTTCTTTATGGTTTTTTTTCTCTGTGTTTTTTTCTTTTCTTGTGCTTGAGAAGAAGATGAAGAAGACGCCATCATCTTCTTCTTTCATTTTTTTGTTTCTGTTTGAAATGAAGAAGACGACGACACAAGTGTGCCGTTGTTTTTTTTTCTTTTGTTTTTTGTTGCAAACAAAGCAACGACAACAAGTTTGCTATAGTCCCAAAATTTTCCCCTTTTACCTACCTCCCCCCTCCCACCTACCTACCTACCTAATTCGCTTCATTTTGCGTTCACTCCATTGTCAAAGCTCAGGAGAACTTGAAGCAAAAGGGCAAAAGTGGTAACTAGGAAAAAATGCTTGAAACAAAAGGGCAGAAGCGTGAGGGCAAAAGCTAAAACCAAAAGTGAGAAGGCAAAGCGGGAGCTTAAAGGTAAGTTCCCTCCCTTTTTTTGGTTTTTTTGTTGTTTTCTTGCGTTTTTTTCCTTCTATGTGTTTGAGAAGAAAACAATGATGATGCATTATTGTCATCTTTTTGTGTGGTGTTGCAATGAAGAAAACGACAATAACAATTGTTGCCTTTTTCTCTATGTTAAAGAAGAAGAAGATGATGGCAATGCATCGTCATCTTATTCTGTGGTGTTGTTGCAATGAAGAAAATAATGGCAGCTTGCTGCCATCACCTTCTTTTCTAGTGGTGTTGCAACGAAAAAGGTGATGGCAGTTGCATTTTTCTTTGTCTAAGAAGAAAAAGAAAATGACAACATGGTAATGCGTCGCTGTTTTCTTCTATGGTGGTGTTACAACAACAAAAGCAATGATAGCTTGTTGCCATCACCTTCTTCTCCATGTTTGAAAAAATGAAGAAGATGACATTAGTTTCTATCACCTTTTTCGATGGCTTTGTTACAAAAAAAACGTGACGATAATTGCCTTCGCCCTTTTCAGTGGTTTTGTTGCGAAGAAGGTGACGACAACAATGCCATTGCCTTCTTCTATGGTGGCGGTGCTATGAAGAAGGTGATGGCAACAAGTTGCCATCGCCTTTTCTCTTTTTTTTTGGTCCTTTTGGTCTAATTCATTAAAATTGACAATTAACAATGAAATGGTGGTTTTTTTTAATCTTGAAGGTTGTAATGGTTAGAGGAAGAAGACTGAAGAAAGGTGGTGGTGATTTGGAATTTTAGAAGCAAAATGTTGCTTCATCAAAGTTGACAATTGGGAAGCAAAATGTTGATCCATCACAACCAAGACTTGGGGAGCAAAATGTTACTCCATCATAATCAAAACTTGGGAAAAAAAATGTTGTTTCACTAAAATCAAAAATTGATCAATTAAGCAATCTATGTGGTTTAAAGTTGACAATGGTGATAGTGTGCAATTCAAATGATGAAATCAATCCTAATAGAGATTGGGAATTTCGATCGAAAAATGGTGGGTTATATTATTTTAGAATTTACACACATTACATTAAATGCAAAAAAAAGGTATAATTTTTTTAAAGTTTAATTATATATGTACCTTCCATCATTTGATGGAAGGTGCGAGATTTTTTTTGTCAAATTTTTTTAATTGCAATACTTGAAAATAATTAAAGTTTGTAGAAGTTGCATCTGATTGTGTGATTTTATGTTTTGCAATATCTGTATTCTTTTTTTGAACTTTTTATGTGTAAGGTTTTAGGGTTAGGAGTTTTTTATTACAAAGTAATGATTTTTAAATAATATTTCTTGGTTTAGGTCTGGAATTTGAAATTGACCAGGCCTCTCAACCACTTGCACCCCCTCGATCACCTAATATGGTTTGGAAAGACAGATAATGGACAAAGGTTCGGTCAAAATGGAAATGTAAAGTTGACACTTACATTGTCACATATTGTGCGAAATGGTTATTGACTAAACATTTGAAGGAGGTGCATGGCTTGGTGGCAGAAAAGGCCAAACCTAAGAGGTTTTTAATTTCTAAAAGAAGTCCTTGACATCAAGACCATGTTAAAATGAACACTCACGTTTTGGGAGATGCCATGGCTGTGCAAAGGCATAATGATCAAAAAGTTATTAGTCGCATTTGTGCTAGAGCCCAACGTGAGTGGAATAAGCTGATAATTGTTGTAGAACAATGTCCACCATTACCAAAACCAACTTTGGTCAAATTAATTTCAAAACAACTATTACAAGTGTTAGGTCTTAATGCCTAGGGTGTGGGAAGTGTGCATCGAAATGCAACATCATGAATGGAGAAGGATGAAAATTTACAAGAGATGATTTGATTCACTTGTTTTACATATGCATGACGATTGAAGATGGCATGGGATGTCAAAAATTAAAATCGAGAATCCACTAAAACAAGTCAAACAAAAAAGTTGACAAATGTATTGGATTTCCATGAATGGAAAGCAAGAAAAAATAATAATCAATGTTTTTTTTTAAAAATAATTTTGTTTCATCCAAGGTGTGTTAGGGTTTAATTTGGTGGTTTCTGGGTGTTTATAGGGTTTAGGGCACAAAAAAAAAAAAGTTTGTTGCAAATGCAATTCAAGTTGAAATGTAACACCACCATCAATAATTTGATATTTAATTTATTATCTTAATTAATTTTTTTATGTTGATAAGTTATTCAATTCATTATTTTAGATAATTATGCATGATAATTAATTATCATAAAATTAATCTAGGTATATAAAGAACATATTTTGGGTACCCAAACCATTTATTTTGAAGTGACTTTACATGTGCATATTACATTTAGGGTTGATTCTTCACCTAAGGTTGTCTAAATCACCTATGGATTATTTCAAAATGAATTTGCATGCAAGTATTGCATATAGGTTTTGGTTTTCATTGAAAGGCTACCCAAATTACATATTGGTTATTTTGAAATGATTCTACATGTGGTATTGCATTTAGGGTTGGGTTTGCACCTCAGGTTACTTAAATCACCTATGGGTTATATCAAAATGAACTTGAATATGGGTATTGCATTTAGGACTAAATATTCATATAATTTTGCAATATTCGCACACATATTTATTTTCACCAATTAGAATTTTGGCCTTAATTTTTTGAATAATTAAATAAAATTTGTAACAAAACATAAAATAAAATATTTTTTTACCATTTGGTAAAATTCCCAAGTTAAGTTTTTTCACTTTCTTTAAGAAAATATAAAATGACATTGCATTGTTTTACATATGTTTAAGCATTAAAAATTCCACTCAAAATGCACCCTAGATTTATTTTAATTATTATAGACTTGTAAAAAAAAATGTTAATTAATTTATATGTCCCAAACTCTAAACCTAAATTATAATTCTGACATTAAGTAGTAAATTTTACATTAAACCCTAACCCCCTGTATCATCAATGTGACTAATTTTACATTATGTTCATTTTCATATATTTTAAATCATAATATAGGGTGAATAAATAATTTTGAAAACATGAATTTCATGATGTATTGGTGAGGAATCAAATGTTAAGAAATATTTTTATGTTTCGTGGTTAATGAATTATCATAATATGATATGGGTATTGCATTTAAACAAAAGTGAGTTAGGAAATATTAAACTTTAACAACTATGGAACATATGGAAATAAAGGAAATTCATAATTATGTTACATATCTAAACAAGTGATAAGATCAAAAACCAATACAATGAACAAAGTCTAGAGTATAAACCTTAAGCCTTAATATATATGAACCAAATTCCTAAACATTGAATCATAACGCATAACTATAAAAATCCAAATGATATTTTGCCCTATTACAACCCTAACTATACAAACTTTAACAAAAAAAAAGTTTTAATGATATATGCCTTAAACCCAAAAAATTATACAAAGCATACAAATTATATATTGCAAAACAAAAAAATTAAAAAAAACATAGGAAAAAATTTAGAATCCAAATTTTAAAGCTTTTAAACTACAAATATTTATTAACAAAAAAAACCTGAATATTAAAAAAATCAAATAAATTTTGTAAAAAACCATTTTTTTTTTTTTTTCACCTTTGTGTGATTTCTCCAAATTACTTTTTCCCACTTTCTTTGAAAAAGATAAAGAATGAAATTGTATTACTTCACATATGTCTAAACCCTAAAATTTTCTCCCCAAATTTAACCTAATTTAGGTTAATTACTATAAATTTGTGAAAAATTTATCAATTAATTTGTGTCCCAACTTTAAACCTAAACCATAATCCAATAATATATATTTATAATAATTACATGAAAAGATGTATTGTAATGTCCATTCCATAAATAAATTAGGTAAACAAAATTTAATAAAATATGCATTAACTAAATCAAAGTGGTTGCAATTATGACATTGTTTCCACTATAAATTGTTTGTAATATGTACATATGGGGACCTATGTTCATCATCCATGAATTAAGGCAAACTTTAATAAATTGATAGGTAGGTTTAGGGGGTTTGGGAGGTGAAAAAAATGAGTAAGTAATTAGTTAGGTATTTGGCTATGTAAAAAAATAGGTAACTAGGTGAACATAATGGTAGGTGCGAAGGTGGGTGCATAGGTAGGTAAGTAGGTATATAGGTAGGTAGTTGGGTTAATAAACAAGTTAGTAAATATAAAAGAAGTTCATGGAGCAAGATAAATAGGTTATTACAGTAGGTTGGCATGTAGGTAAACAATTTAATAGGTAGGGAAAAAATTACACTAACTAGGTAGATAAGCAAGTTAGTACGTAGAAAACAAGTTACCTTATCAAGGTGACTAGATTTGTAGAGTATTTATGTCAATAGGGTGGTTGTGTATATAGGGTTGCTAAATAGTAATGTAGTTAGGTTAGTAGGATAGATAGTTAGTACAATGGTTAAGTTAGTAAGGAAGTTAAGTTAGTAGGGTATCTAGTTAATAGGGTAATTAGGTCAGTTGGGTGAGTAGTTAGTATAGTACTTAGGTTGATAGGATAACTAATTATTAAGATACATATGTCAATGAAGGATAATTAGTAAGGTACCAAGGTTGATACAATACTTATGAAGGTAGGAAAGTCAGTAGGGTAGCTATGTGTGATGTCAAGTGTAGAAAAAAAACAACCAAGAACAAACCCCAAAAAAGAAAAAAAAATGTTAAGTACAATACTTATGAGGATAGGAAGGTCAGTAGGGTAGCTATGTGTGATGTCAAGTGTAGAATAAAAACAACCAAGAACAAACCCCAAAAAGAAAAAAAAACAATGTTAATCGACGAAAAGAAATGGACTGGGATGGACCCCATTTGACGCCGAATGAAAAAACGCAGCCCAACGCAGCCCATCCAGTGACAGAACGGTCAACTGGTGCATTGGTGGCTGCTAGTTCACTCTGGCCGTACTTTTGTATTGACTGCATTCATTTCCTTTGGCCTGTTTAATATTTTCCATAGGTAGGTGGGGGAGGGGGACCTAGTCAAAAGGAGTGTCCTCGATATAACTTATAAGCAAAATCTGTAAGCATTTATTGAGGGGCCACATAGGCTCAGGATTTCCTCTCGATGCTACACTTGGGCAAGAAGAGCCTAAAATGCAGCGGCACTCGAGTCAGAATGCTGTCGGTAAGCGAAGCTTCCCGGGACTTCCGAAAAAGACAATTTCACCACACTCGAATACCGAGTCGAGTTCCCAAGCTTCATTTCAAGGGTAGTTGTTCTCCTGCTTGCTCACTCTTGCCAAAATCCATTTGGATCTGTTCTGAGTTTTTCGTTTATGCTAGAGCAGTGTGCCAGCGCTCCTTCCGACACGGACCAAAAATGACAGGCGAGGGTGGTGAAGTAAGCCAATCTTTTGTGTGGAACCGTTGTCGTGTGAAACAGTCCCTCCTTGTCGTGTGAGAAAGGGGGCGTTTTGTTTTGTCAAGCGTTTCTTTTTTCGTGTTTTGAAGGTCTTTACTGAGGAGTTACAAAAGCTAAAGTGGTTTTTGTGTTTGCTGGGGAACAACACTTGTAGAAATACATAGCCAAGCGTTTATGGCCAGAGCGGGAAGCGAGGCCGCCAACGGCGGCTACTTTGACGGTCATTTTCTTCCATGGATTGCAAATGCTGGACGGGACGGATACTTCCGAGACCACGTGGAAGAATCGTTCGGGTACGGTATGCTGGCCTCAAGTTTGGCTGCCGGAGGATCTCGGGAAGGAGAGGGTGAGGGTGCTGTCCATGTCCTATGACTCGATTGTCAGTTGTTGGGGTATACAAGGCCAGACGGAGGATCTGCGGGCCATCGGTTCCGATCTGGTTGAGAAATTCATCACCATGTATAGTCGCCTACCGCCACACACCTTTTTTTCCCCTCTCTGATTCCCTCTGTCTGGTTACATTGTTGCTTATCCTTTTCACCTATGCAGATCAAAACTAGAGGCTAAGTCCTGACATTGTGAGGGTGTAAATTATTCCTTCTTAGTACATCACAGGCAGCAGAGTGATGCTTTGCTTTAGAAGCTGTTAAAAATCTCAGGACAAAGCTTTGGTAAGATTGAGTACCTACTGGAGCGAGCAGTCAGATCAGTCAAAGCTTTGATTGGACAGGAATGTCCTCGACAATCTCTCTCTTTATTTAAGAACTTTATTTAGTCAACATGACACATTCTCTATTATAAATCAATCTGGTTCACTCTATTTTCTTAAGATGTGTTCAGGTGTGTAAATGTTGTCTTATTCCCCTGGACTACCACCAAGAGACTTTCTGTTCATGTGAAATCCTGATTTTTTGAGCAGAGGTATCACAAACAATTTTGTCTCCTTCATAATGATTGGATCCTTTGTGACACTGGCTGACTTTGAGAATGCCCTTTTCTGGTTTGTAGATTGTTAAGAGTGAGAGCATTGGCTTCAAATCAAGAGGTTGTTGAAGACGAACCAATCTGTCAGTCCATCAGTAAGGGTGATTATCACATAAGTTCAGAGATTAGTTGAGAATCACCAGACAGTTCCCAGAATCCTCTTGAAAAATATGTCAGGGACAATTTGGAAGCTGCATAGGACATTGTCTGACATGGAGCACTTTTTTGTGGCTTGTTCACAGGTCTGAGTGGAAGCTCTATGAGAATCAAAAAATTGTGCTTATTGGTCACAGCTTTGGAGGTTTAGTAATCAAGAGTTTGGTGGTGGAGGCTTCTAGGAGAGCCAAATTGATAGATAGGGCCAGAAATGAATTTGAGAAGAGAAACTTTTCCAAGTGCAAGAATTTTCTGGAAAATATCAAGGGGATAGTATTTTATGGTGTGCCCCATTCTGGCACATCCATTGCACAATATCTCAAAGATTTTGACAGAGCATTTCCTCAAGTACAACTGGGGGACCTCATAAGAAATCTTCAACCTTTCCAGAATGATATGGAGCAGTTGTCTGTTGACTTTGGGGAGGCACTCAGACGAGATATCATATTCTATGCTTTTGCAGAGCTACTGAGATATAACGAGGTGAGCTCACTGCCCAATCAGGAACAGTTTCTAGTTTTCCCATTAGTCAAATGAGGGTTTTGGTTTCAATGCACAGATTTCAATTGTCTCATTAACTGACATTTTTCCAAACTGTTTGTAATCACAGGTCTTGGTGGTGCCTTGGGCTTCAGCAACTCAATTGACACATAACAACAACATGTCTCTTGATGCCAATCACATTGACATCTGCAAGCCACATAGTGAAAATGATGCGGGCTATAAGAAGCTTGTGGAGATCCTGGAGATTATCATGGGTGGTGATTGAGATGACTACAAATGAGTTCACTTGAGTGTTTGGTGATGATGGCTCCATTAACTGGAAATCATTGATTAACTGCCCCTACACTTTTTTCTGTGAGTAGTCTCATTTCTTGATGGCCGATATATTTCTTCTGTATATTCAACTCACAAGGATTTTTCTTCTTTGAATCTCAGCACAGTAATTTAAAACTGGTTCCCTGAAATCAGGTTTCATGACTCCTGTGTTTTTTGCATATATCAAAGCCTCTTTCTGATTCTGAGATGTCTTCAATAGAATTGGTGTACGATGGTGGTGTATTATTCTGTTAGTGATATGTGTATGCATAGTTGCCCTGCTGCACAAACATTTGTTGGGATTGAAAAACTGCTCATCCTAGTATATCAGGTTTTTTTGGGTCATTGTGTTTTAAACCAGAAAAGATAATATGTCTGAGATGCCAATGGCATGTTATTTTGTCTTGCCTAGCAAACCTTACAGACATATACTTTGTGTTTGATAATGATCACATTTGGAAAATCATGATTAGTTGGGTGTACGGTTTCTCTGATGGTTTTCTTGTCTTGGTTAATGAAGTCTTGAGTACCTCTTTGCCAGACTTTAAAAATTGGACTTGTTGCTGTCCTAGAAGCAGTGGTTTTTGGTTTTGAACAAACTGTCTTTGTTTTCCTCAAGGGAATACCAAATACCAAAAACCTCAATGGTTGATTATGTATTGAGTGTTGTTGTTTTGTAGGTCAGAAAAATTCCAGAGAGTTTGGCAATAATGGTTAATATGTTGATGCATACCAACTATAAGTTCAAAATTCAGAGATGATGTGTTAAAAAAATTTCTCCTCATTTTATCCCTTTAAACATAGTGATTTATGATTTCTACTATGATATTGACATTTGAACTGTCCAAAATGTTCCTCGTGGAGCTTGGATGGCTTTTATGAAATGAACTTTTTCCTTGTATTGCTCTTGCAGGCGCTGCATATGCCAAGTTTTTATCTCTTGACTTTAAATTGTTTGTTGTGCGACTTGTGCTATAGTGGACTGGTACATATTGTTCAGAAGAATACAGCCAAACAGATTACTCATTCAGATTATCATTGTTTCAGTGGAAGTGTACTTTTGCAATAATACTATAGACTCTGCTTTTGCTTGATTGTTGACAACTTCAGAGGCCTTTTTATTGTGTTACCAAATTTCTATCATATATGCAGCTCATGCCATTTTTGTGTATGGCTCAAGCACTCAGAAGCTGTGTTGATTTGTGTCTATCATTTTGTGAAAGTCTTTTTTGATGGGTGTATGCATAGTGCTGATGGAATACTCATGAATTGAAGATACAAATTTTTATAACCTGCAACCTTGCATTTTTCTCTTTTGTTGGTTGTGAAGATTACTCCAATGCAACAGTAGTGTAACATATTGGTAGCTGTCCTTAATGGAGAGACAATATGTTGGTCCCAACTCCTAAGCCAACAATGTTTTGTCGAATGTCAGCCAACATTGCAAATTTGGTATTTGTATTTTGGTGTTTGGAGGTATGACAGATGACTCCAGTTGCTTAAGAATATATTCAAGATTTGTAGACATGGTGATATGCAGAAAGCTTTTCTGGTTGGTAGATCAAAGTACTTGCCTGCAAGTCCATTGGTTGATTTGATTGTCTCATGCAAGAATAGAGAATTTGCGGATACTCACTACAACTTAGTGAATTGTTTTAGCAGCAACACATTTGGAAGGTGCATCAGGGTATTCTTACGTGAAGCATATTTTGTCATACACAGCAGTAAGTTGAGGCTGTATGTTGTGAAAAATTTGTGTGGGTTGGACACAGCTTTGGAGGCTTTGTGATCAAGACTCAAGTGGTTGAGGCTCATATGAGAGCCACAGCTCACACTCATTGAGAAACATCAATGAACATTATGTACTGTGAAATTTTTGGAAATTTTTGAAGGCATTATTTTTTATGCTATTTATCCATTCTAGTTCAAAATATGCCCAAAATCCTGTCTGTTCATTCCCCTATCACTTGTTTGTATCATGAAAGATCTGACTACTTTCAGGCTCATATGGTGCAATTGTCTATTGATTTTTGCACTTCATGTTTTTGGTATGACATTCTTTTCTTTGGAAGAGAATTTTAATTAGTAATGTCAACTCAGCTCTTCCCAAGCAAGATGCTATGGTTTGTACAGATGGTCCAAGAAGATATATCTTTGTTTCAGCATGCAGATTTCAATTGTTTCATGACTGAAATCTGTTTACAATTGTGTGTATGTGACTGAAAATTATCTGCAGGACTTGTAATTGCAGGTCTTCATGGTGCCATGGGCTTTCAGCAACTCAACTTGACAACAGCATGACTCTTCAGGCCAACCATTTTCACATCTGCAAGTCATCTGGACAGTGGGTTGAGGGCTACAATTAAGCTCCTGGATCTCCTGAAGATATCATGAAATGACACACAGAAGATGACCTGAGTATTTAGCAACCATGGCTCCATAAGGTTGAAAATAGTGAAAACTGCACGCTAGTCTCAGTTCTTGACAAGGAGTTTCAGAGTCTCGAACTCTGACTATACCTCTTGAACATATTCTACTTGTAATTTTGCTTTGTTCTAGCCATGGCACAGTAATATTAAATGCAGATTGAACACCATCTCTGAAGTCACTGTTTTGTGAATCGCGGTGTCTAAGAAATATGATCGAACCGTCTTTTGAGCCTATTGATGTCTTGAATATAATGGGTGTGAGGATGGGCCCGTATTATTCCAGTGACGATTATACTCGGCACTGGTTTACGTGAAACTTTTATAGGGTCCAAATAGTGGTCATCACCTTCACAATTTCGACCGTCGTCACCTCAACAATTCCGCACGAAATTGTTTTGAAATGAAACAGATGAAGGGGAAGAAAGAAGGACCGTCGGCGACAGCGCTTCTGAGCGATGACGATCGAATGCCATCACAGTTTGCTTGTGTCACCATCGTTGCAAGTGAGCGTTGACTGCAGAACAATGAGAGTCTCGTAAGTGGGTTTTGGGCAATGTGAGTTGAGATGTGGGTGACACCCATTGGGGAAGTCATATTCGCAGGTCCTTCGAGCAGCGTGTGCTTAGCATCTCTCTTAGCAGAAGAAGAGAGAACTTCGGTTTCTGCGAACGTGGTCGCTAAGAAGCTGGGTTGTGAAGAGATCTGATAACTCCGCGGGACCAGTCTCACATACCTCAACCTCAATGTTGACAATAAGGCAGTTGGTTTTTTAGATATGAGTTTGTGTCAGATGATTTGGGTTCGAAATTTGTGGGGGCAACTACATAGCTTTAGACTCTTGGATTTCTGTGGAGTTTCTTTCTGTGTGCTCTCTGGGCTTTTGATGTATTCCATGAACGAGAGGCGATCAGAAAGTTGGGAATTGAGATGTCTGATAAGGAGGATTTGGAACTGGTGATTCAGAGTGGGAGGAGTTTATCAATGCCATGGCAGAAGATGTTGAGAATCAAACCGTGTGTTGAGAAGATATGAAGCAGCTGTCTGTTGACTTTGAGCAGCAGTCTTCAAGGGCAATGTCAAAAATGAAGAAAAGGACCCAGTTGCACAAATGGAGCAGTGTAGGAAACCCATCATTGGTGCCATCAATGGACTTTGCATCACAGCAGGATTTGAGATTGCACCTGTGATATCCTGGTTGCAATTACCACTGCCAAGTTCATTCATATACATGTCAAGTGCATTTTCAATCTAGACCATAGTAGTTAATTGTGGGCTATCTTTGGAAATGTCAATGTGCATTAATTTGCTCAAGATTCATTCCAATTCTGTCACTGGTGCAGGTTTGGTAATTTTCCATCATGGGGGTTTGTCACAAAAGCTACCTCATGTAATAGGCTCACATAGCGTCATTAACAGCTGAGCCTGTAGATGCACAGACTGCAGAGGGGTCTGGTGGGTTGAGTGGTTACCCCCATCAAGTTGTTGGATACAGCCAAGGCAATTGCCAAAGCCATTCTCAAAAATCAGGAAAGAATGACCTTGAAATACAAGGCTACTGTCAAAGATGGTTTTAGGCTTCCTTTTGTAGAAGCCCTCAAGCTTGAGAAGGTATGTAGCCTGATCACCATTTCAGATCACATGAGCAATCAAGCCCCTGTAAATATGCATAATGCAACAGCTTCATTTTTTTCACTTGCTATTGTTCACTATGGACATCTGGGATCTGATCATGTTTGCAGTGCTCCTGTAACTTAACAACATTTTACTCAATTTGCAATAGGGTAGCATAACCAAATTTTTTTCAGCTATCCAGCCATGGGGTCTCTTGATTCTGAATGGGAGCCCTCAAGTCATCAGTAGCAACAAACATTTGAAAACGTTCCAGACACTGGGAAGACAAAATTGAGCTGTTGTCTAAAGTACCATGAAGAACTTGTGAATGCTGCAGTGCCATATAGTGCATCAATATCTTTTGGGCAAAGGTGGGATGATTGATTTTTTTTCTTTTCAGGAATGGGCACATGAGAATTATGCTGGAATGAAGCCAGAAGATTTTACTGCAATGCAAGACTTCATTTCTGGTCGCTCCTCCAAGCCAGCAAAGCCTACCTTCACACTCTGAGATTCAGCTAACTGTTAATGTCCAGTTTGTTGGAAAGAGGAGATACCATGTTGTGAACTTGAAGCTTAGTTGTATGGTTCAACCCTCATCTGGTGAGCAAATAAATGTCAAAATATGAGATCTGTTCTACTCCTGGAGGTCTAATCTGGCTATAAACATACTTACAATTGTGGGGTTTACTATGATGATTCTGAAATGGCTTTCCTTTATTTGGCTATCATCTGGGTGTTGTAGGAGTTTATGACCCTGATGACACATAAAGGGATTGTGCTTGTCTGTTTTAAAGAGGTCTGAAGTAAAAAGACCAACTCACACACTTGAATGAGAAGTTACGGGTGAGTATGGAATGTGGAACCAGACTGTATCTGTCTCACTAAGGCTCTGTACTGAGTTTTTCATTGAGGTTGCATCTGTGGGCCAAAAGTTTGGTTGCTACCAATTTTTTGGTTACAAAGTGGCAACAAATGTTTCATACCTGGTGTGGACAGTTTTTGGGCATCTTCAAAAGTTGATAGTTGTCTTGGTCTCACAGAGCAGGTAAAGTGGCCCATGTGGTGTTGTGAGAGGGTCAGTAAGGGGAATCAGGTGAACTTCTTTCTAGCTGCATCTATCATTGGGGATGCTTAATGATCTTCAATGGGTGAAGATTTGGAATCAGTCAAACTGGCAGACCAATCAGGCCACTTCAATTAGATGAGAAGACTACACCCATTAAATCAAATGGGGATTCTAAAGCTCCAAAAAGAGGAAGAGTGACCAAGAAAACTAAACTCTACTACCAAAGATCCTATGGCATGGCTTGCTTGATGACTAACATGCAGAATGGAAAGGTGTCTTTCTGGATCTGTGTCTGAGAGAGCTGTTTTATTTTTCCAACAGCAGAGTCACGAATGATCAAGTGGCATACAGATTTTCAATATCTTGTGCACCAATTTGAATCTCATTTCTCCTCAATTGAATTTGAATTCAATTCAATTCAATCTGAATCCAACTCTTTTTTCTCATCATTTCAACATCACTGGTAGTGTGGAGCAATTCAGAGCCCAAGCTCTGTTAGTGACATGTGCACATGGGGTCAGTGTATGGTTTAATTGTTGGTTTGTATCTGCTGGTCACAGGGTTTCTGAGTTTACTGGGTACATTGTAGTTTACCCCATATGTGTTTGCAAGAACAGCCATGTACATCAACACTAGGGCATACCAACCATTGTGAAATTGGAGTGGGATGTGGATGACTCTTGTACATAAGATTGAGGTTGTCATTGAAAGCGGAGGTTGAGGAGATAACTCCTCCACTCATTGAGTAGGGTTAAATAGCATGGCTATCATCATCTTTATTCTTGGAAGTTCACCAAAAGCTTACAGTGAAACTAGGACTGAGGGATTGCACATAATCCATCATGTAGGTCTGTATAACATTAGCCCTTTTTGTCAATTTGGAAGCTTACCTTTTGTTATGGTATGCCTTTCTTGAATTTGTTCTTTAATTCATATGCACATTTGTATCATTATGTCTCATCAAATCTTGTCTTGTATTTGTTGTGATATGAATGTGCAAAAGTGTCAATGAACATTACATGACACAAGTAACTTCCCAAAAACTCTCATTGGCAAGAGGTGCAAGTGCTGACCTTGAGCACTACAGTCACAGTGACAAGAGCGTCAATGACTACAACTACCATGATCAAGTTCCATCAGCTATGCCTTCCAGAGATGCTTCTCCTGTACCTAACCATGCAACTGATCACTATGACAATCTCTTATTGGTCATGAAGAGTTTTGTTTGTGAAGGCAGTCAGTCATACAGGCTCCAGCACTGGGCAATAAGCTTCCACCATGTGTCTCACAAGGAGACACAATTTTGGGAGTCTCTATCTGAGAGAGCCATGGCCCTAGGGTGCACTGTTGTTGAAGACACCCTTCTGATACCAACTTGGATGTGACTTGCTGACCTGTGAGTAATGTTGCTCGCTCCATAGCATTGGAGAATTCAACACCATACTTTCCAGTTACCCATCCATCTATAAGTTTGTCAGCAAGATCACGAGCAGTTGTTTGACCCATGTTCACTGATACCTTTTGTGACTCCTGGGCATGATTAGTGCATTCTGCAACTCTGATGTGTGGTGGTGGGCTTTGCAAATGTCCTGCATAAGCTACTTTCAAAGTCCCCAAATGTCTCTGCCTTTGATTTCTCTGGGTCAGGGTCACTTTGTTCAAATGGGTGTGGTTAGTGAGATGTGCATTGACATGGCTCTTTCTATTCTGTTGGGTCTGCCTCTCCCAGGTTTCAGACTCCATTGCAGGCAAGCTTTTCCTGACGGCTGGAGTGCGCTGCACCCTTTCAGGGGTAGTCCATGGCCCCACCAATTCATTGTCTCTGCACTTGTCAAAGCAGAAGCCTTCATGGCTCAGGGTGTAACTTGTTGGTTCCCAGTCTTTTCTCATTGATCTGCCTGTAATATTAGATACTGTAGACATGGGAGACTCCGGTTGTTTGAAAAGGCTGCTAACCATGTCCTCCACACTATGGCTCCTCTTGAGAGCAATTACTCTCTTCCTGTTAAAATTCAAGTCATTCTGCTTCCATGTAGCCCTCCCCCTCACAAACCTTGTACCCTCCATGGTATTTTCTTTCCTGTACATGCCCTTCATTCTCACCCTGTTGTCAGGTACCTGCAGTGACTTCATTTCAAAGGAAACTCAGCGCATAAGGGTGCAGTACTGTGCTGCATAAAGCCATACAAAGTTAGACCAACAGCCCAAATAACACCATTGATATTGTGTTTCAGTTTGTTGAGCTGAATACTAAAATGAGCTGAAGAAGACTGTCAGCACCATAAAACAGAAGTTCGTTTTTTGCAGTGCACATAGATGTAAGAACAAGGAGATGACACAAACATAGAACAGTAGACATTGGGCTGCAATGTACCTGTTTGGTGAAGCCAATGGACATTTGCTTCTGTGTCTTTGGATTAGTATTCCCAGTCCCTTGTGACATGAGTGTATCCGTGAAGGGTGTCCCTTTTACGTTTAGGCAATTGCTTGAAGAGTCCTTACTAGTACGTCCATCCCAGCTTTTCTGTGGACTTGATATGTTTTCTCCTTGCCATCTATTTGCATCCTCTCTCCGAGAAGCAGAGGAATGGGTCTGACAATGTACTCTGTACTCTGAAGTCTTTTGATGATTGATGGGAGTGAGGGACTCAATCGGAAAATAGTCATGACTTGTGCAGCTTCTACTGGGTTCAACACCTTGTTTGTATCCTCTGGCACAATCCTTAATCGTATCTGATGATACCAATCTTGCTCTTGGAGGGGATAGAGAAACTGAACTATGAGACCTGTACACATCTTCTTTGATGTTCCCTTTCACACTATCAATAATTGATGCTATCTCATCATCAGCAGATACCTTGTCCCAACACTCTGCAAAGGAAAGCCGACATTGGTAAGGTGCAATCTGCAGTCGGTGTTGGTACATTGACCCGGCATATGGAGAAGACATGTAAGGAGATTTTGCCTTTCTTTTTCTTGATGTTGAGAAGGCTCTAGTGCTTGCAGCATACGGGCTTCCACCTGTACCAACACCAGAGGAACTCCATTGTCTGGCAAATCTTGAACCCTTCTTGCTCTGCATTCCTGGACCCCTGACCTCCTCAACTAGGTTATGATAGGCAGCAGAACTACGTACTGGAGAACTAAACAGCTGGCTGACCATTCCTAGTTTTCCTCGTTGTGAAACAGTATTTTTTTTGACTGAGGTTTGTCCACAATTGGCAGGCCTCTGCCTCCCTGGTTGTTTGGATCTCCTGCCATCTGCTGCTTGAATGGAACTTTGTGGCTGGACCTGGCTCCTTTGAATGATAGAAGAGGTTTCTGTCCTTTGCAGCTTTAACCCTCTTGGTGGCTTATTATCAACAGCATAATCGACAGACGGGTTTTTTTGGTGTAACACCATAGGATGTTGTACTTCTGTCTTCAGGTGGAGTGATGGAACAGCAGGCTCACATTGTGAGACAGGCATGTCAAGAGATAAATTTTCACCAATGATTTGGTCAAATGAATGTCTCTCCAATGAAGTGTGCTTTCTGTACTTTGTGGAATTACAAGCTACACTTTGAAAGTTCAACTTCTGACGCCATGCTTGATGAGGCAGTTCAGAGAAAAGTCCCTCCTGGACTATTCTCTTCTTCACTTTGCCCATTCTGTTGCAAGATTGGGACTTCTCCACTGCAGAATGCACAGAAACTGCCAAACAGTCCTGCCCACCATTGTGCTCCGAATTTTCTGACTGATTTGTCATACACTTCTTAGCAAAGCTGTCCTTTTGTGACATGCTTTTCCAGCTTCTACCTGGACCTACATGGTAGAAAGAAGAGAAAATTTTCAGTAGATGACATTCTCAAGTTGGATAATATCCATCAATTGTTTTCCAAATCACTCTGGTCAAAAGCAAACATGCTCCAGGAAATAAAACCTTGATTCCCAATGTGAAATCACTCATGCTTCTAAGCCAACCCAAGCTAGAATTCTCCTTGCAGAGAACACACATTGGTATCAGCGAATTCTTATGTTCATGTGTAGCCCCAACATGCAATACCTCAACATTCTACATCAGCAACATTGCATTGATTTATGATGTGTAAGAATGTGGCATTGTCATGATGGTTGAAGGAACCTGGACAGGATGATGGTTGAGAAGCTGTACGAGAGGCCAAGTAAGGTGCATTGCTGCAAATCTTTGGTGAGCACCTCCACTGCAAAGTGTCCTCCAGCTCCAATTGTGTGTCTCTCTGCAGATGTATATGGTGGTAAGCGGCTTGGAATGTGATCCCTAGCACTAAAGAGCTCAATGATCTTGCCTTCATGGAGCTGGCATCAAGGTTATGGCAAGTGTAACATTGGGGACAAATCCTCCATTGAATGCCACATCCTCTTCACTCACAAAATCATGTCTTTATGTTCAATGCACCTTCCAACTTTTTCATCATACCTGTTTGTGTGATGGATGTCCTCTTGGAATGAGTTTCATGCTCTGGGTGAGATTTAGCTCAAGTTGTTGAGATCTCATTGATTTCGTGCTCGTGCATGGTAATTTGGCAGCTTGCAGTGATTGCTTGACCTTGTTGACAGCATCAGATGAAGGCCAATTGGTCCGATCCTCCAGCACATGTTCATGAGCATGCAGCTGCATGTTATTGTTGCTTTCACATGGGTATCCTGCACAAAAGAATTACAAGCTGATACACATTGATGTTCTCTCAGAGATACAGCTCCACCCTATCTGGATGTGCATATGATAGACATTGCAGGAGATAAAAATCTACAGAGTTTACATACTAAGAGTCTGAGGCTTTATAACATCTGCTGTACAGAAGTGAAGTAGCAAAGATCAGCATGCATTCTTTTCCTCCCATTCTCTGGGTGGTTGAAGGAACGTTTTGGTACCATCTTGAAGGAATTACCCAAAGGTTCTTGCAGATTGGGATTGTCAATACTGGAATCTGAGTGAATCAGGCTTCTCATTTTTATTGTTGCAACTGCTCGCTTTCTACGAACTGCAGCAGCTCTCATCTCCTTCTCCCTTTGCTCTCTGATGGCATGTTCCTTGAGTCATATTCAGAAGTGTTTCAACTTAGGAAAAAGGGATGAGATTCTGTCTGGCTTTCCAGTGTTCCTCACTGCTCAGGTTGGACCAGGAAGGAAAACAGAAAGCACACATGTCCTAATGGAAATTTACACAACCAAGTAAAAGAATGCAATTATTCCTGAGAACCTTTCAATTGAAAGATGCTATTGGCACCTTTTGCATAGCTTCCTCAAACCGAAGAGTGTCACAGCATTGGCTCTCTGCTGTCTGCCTTGCTAATGATCTTTCTTTTGCTTCCTGATACCCATCCCAGTGCATAATCCATTGATCTCAATGCCATCACATGAAATGAACTATCATAATAAAGAAAGTTTGAAAACTCCACTGCACTGTACAACTTCTTATAGATATCTGAAATGACTAAACACCCCAATGCAGAGTACAGACATGAGATTTAACCCCAGGTTCTCTGCACAAAGTGCAATTCAAGCAACTTTGGGATACTGGTGCATGCCTTATACATGTTTGTATGAACAAATTCTGTCCAGGCTGACTGCCAGTACACAATGTGATTTGTGATCAAATAAGATCCTGTGACTCAATCCCCTGAAGGAAGAATCTGAATGCCTGCCTTTCTCTTGAATTTCTTGACACTAACTCTATGATCTTCCTTGTACCCTTGTAAGATTTGTTGCAACAATATTGTACTGATGATCATACTGAATTTCAATGGACTCCATACCTGGTTCTGCTCCACCATCATGGCTGTGTTGCTATCAAGGCCCATTGTTTGGCATGACTCCATGACCTCTTTCTCCATACTTGCAATGAATTTCATTTCATCTTCTCGCCACATCTCCTGCATAATTTGTGCAACATGTGTCAGTCCTATTAAGTCAATGACCTAACCCACTCCATATGAGGGAGATCAAATGGGTCATCAGAATTTTGGAAAAGTTTCAGCAAGGATTGAGTATTGCTTGATACCTTCAGGTAGGGCAAAGATTTTTGCTTGTCTTCAAATTTCTGGCCCTGGAAATCATCCAGCCATTGAGATGCAAACATCAGTTCCCAGGTGCCCATTATACCTGACCTCAACCTTGCCTCAGCCATAGTCATCATGTAACAATTACTGGATCACCAAGCTGAGAAGAGATGCTGCAAGGTTGACTATATGACATGAAACCAGCATTGTATGTCAATTGTAGAATCTGCAAAAGGAAGCAAATTGTAAATGCAACAACAATAGGTGATTTGCAACACACCTGTAATTTATGATGGGTCTGCACTCTCTTAGGCTGGGAATGCGTAAATCTGCAATTGTTCACCTTCCTGTTGCTTGTATGTAGTCCACCCTGCATAAGCACATTGGGCACAATAGGATGACATGTGCTATGTGACTTCATATTATTGGTACATTACAAAAGCAGCCATAATTACATCAACAACATCATGTGATCGTCTTTTAACATCATTCTCCAAAATTCAATTTTGTTGTAGAGAGCAGAACTAGTTCACATGCAAATATATCCAACTCTCAGATCTTACACCTATTTCATCAGACAATCCATCAAAAGCTTAGGACTGTCAGTAGTTGGATTCAAGATTTTTTTTCAAAATCATGAGCCAAAGACTAAGCTCTTTCATAACTAGGATGGCACGGTCAATGCCAATTTGATGCCAAAAAAAATTTACTATACTATTTGCAAGGATTCTGACACCTCTAAATTTGCTTACTGCCTCAAAATTACAAGATGCAAAGACTCACCTGCAAGAGTTGAAAGTATGGTGATTCAGTTTTCCAGGCCATGTCAAAGGGTGGGGGGGATAGGAATTGAGAATCAGGAACAATAGTTTTGCAGATTGATTACAAGACTTCCTCAGGGAAACAATATAATCCAGACAGTCTCTCAAGCTCCAAATCTGTAGCTCCCGTTTCTTCCCTCACGTGATTGTAATTAGCAGGGATGTCTCTCAGTCATGCATAGTCGGCAGGTTTAAATCTGCAGAACTTCGTGATTCTCTTCTTACAGGAACTGTAGCAGTCCGGATCTTTTGATTATGCTTTCCGGTCCTTAATTTTCTAGAGGACTCTTGAGAGCCAACATCTCGTAATTCTCTCCTGATGCTGATCTTTTTGTCTTCTTCTCCTTCGTCTCTCTTCTTCCCCACATTTCTTCCCTAGTTGCTTCACAGAGATGATGATGATTAGCAACCGTCTGTTCTCTCATCAACATAGCAGCAGTAGCAGCAGTCCGATCACCTACCTTGCTGCACACTAACCGACAACCCACAAAACGATTTCTAGTTGCAACTCGAGTTTGTTTGTGCTCGAGATCCAATGACCAACAGCCATTTGCACCGAATTCTTTTGAAGGTTAATGGGCATCGACGATTGCAGTTATGAACATGTTTGAATTGCAACTGATTCGTGTGACAAAACAGAAGAATCCAATCAGATTTTCCCGTGCAACAAGATTTCAGCATTTGCACGCACATGTCAGTGTGATATACGTTTTGACTAATGAAACTGAATTAGACTTATGTCTCACAAACCACATCAAAAGGCTTTTTTTTTGTCCTTTTTTTTCTTTTTTTGTGTGTACATATAAGGATTGGATAATCAATTCCTTTACCTCTGGGGAGTCCATTCTAGCATTTTTGTAAATAGTTTGTTGTCAATCATGCTGGAGGAAACTGAAAATAAAACTCAAAGTCTCTTTCCTTGTCTCCATTCCACAACTTAACTAAATGATCTTCTACTTTCATTAAGTGCTTTTTAATTTTTATAATCAAACAAAAAATGTCCTCATTTACATAATTAACTAACAAACCATTTTCTACAAAAACAACTCAAAACAAATCCATTTGTCAACCTCGAAAATTTTATCTTGAAACATTACATAAATCGCAAGAAATGCATGGAATGGAATTTCCAACAGGATGGGAACTTTGCCCTTCAGTGTTAGGCACACCAGGGTTACAACAAAATCCCATTGCTTTAGGGGTAGCAATGCATGATGTTCTCACATTTGGGAATAATAGCTGGGCAGTCCACTTTAGAGGGAAACTTAACTCTTGCCAATGACAACTTCAAGTCCATAAAGAAAATATGACGAAACAAAGTGCACAAGAAAATGTGCAAGAATCTTGTCTGTAAATAGTTTTTACACATTGAACTGTTATCTGACTCGAGATAACTAAGAAATTAAACAAATTCAGACCACCAAATCCAGGAATCTAGTTGGCCTGGGCAAAAAAAAATCTTCAGGCCTATACACAACCCTATTCTGTTGAATATTGAAAATATTGGTTCCTTCCTACCATTTCCTCTAAAGTTCTCACAAACCTACCAAACCCTAGTACAGATTTAATTGGTAGTTCACTCAAGAAAACCAAGAAAAAAAATTCAAACTGCCAGATCCGGCAATTTCATTGACCATGACATTTCTTCTTCACACCTACACACAAGCCTATCCAACACCCTCTGTATATCAGTATGTTAATACTATAACCCTTGTCTATATATACAAAAAGGGTTCAAAATAGCAGTGTTGCTTCCTGCCACTCCAAACATCAAAGCGATGAGGCCAAGTCATAGCTTGCAACTAAAGCACCCTCACCATTGCATTCAAGGTTCTAAGCTTGAAACTAGCCTTCCAATCACTTTTCACCCAGTTCATCAGCTTTGCTCACAAATAACTATGCTCAATGCAATTAGGCATGGAATTACCATCACCCAGTGTTAATTAATGTAAGCCAAGCAACAAAAGAATTAGCTAGAAAACAACGGCCACAGTGAACCAGCTCCCACCGGTGCACCATGAAGGATGAATGGTAACTGGTCAGGAAACAGTTTTCTGTTGGGTTTCAGTTCCCTAGCTAACCATGGTGGTTAACTCAGTTGCTTTTTTTTTTTAACCTACCTTCTAACAACCCACAAGTAGATTGTTAGTAGGTAGTAAAAAACAGCCCTTACATACTTATAAACCATCTACTTACCTAGTAATTACCCATTTGTCTACCTACCTACCTCTGCATAAGACCTATTTCTTACAGAATTGATTACCAAGGTGAAACCAAACATTAACTCAGTTGAGGTTCATCCACAACTGAGTAATAATGGGCATCCAATGAATGGTGTGCTGATGGGTGCTGGTTCATCCTGGCTGAAAACAACAATATGCTCAAGCAAATAACTATGCTTGATCAATGGAATCACCTTCACCCACTGTCAAAGGCTAATTATTGTAGGCCAAGCAACAAAAATAAACTCATCTAGAGAACAGCAATATGCCCTTGCATCCCTCCAGATATTTCTCACATTCTTTCCACAATTTCTACACAAGCTCAAGAAGTCCATCTCTTGCCCTATCAAATTGTTCTTCCTTGTGCACTATGGCTCTCATTAGTTTGTTTGGGCCTTCAATCACAAAAGAGGGCGAGTTTGTACTTGTCTGTGGCCTGTCATTTGCAAGTTTAGTTTTTACATGGCCCTTCATAATGGAATGTTGAAGGGTTGTAAGAAGCATTCCAAGTGTGCAGGATTCAAAGAAAGTTGCAACAATTCATACCAATTATTCTTTGGAACAAATCTAGGACTGCTTGCAATAGATCCATACTTCAATTCTTGATTTTGGATGTCTTTGTGTTCCACGGGCAAGTTGAAGAAATCTTGAGCATGAGCTTCAAGCTGTCTTCCTAGCTCCAGGGACACACCATGGTCACCACTCCAAAGAAGCCCCACTTCTTGGCACATTCCATCATCTTGGTGATCAATTTTCTTCCTTGCCATCATCATGTACTGTATCTACACCGATTGGTTGTGTTGCCGCATGAAATGGCAATGGCACATGAAGAATGAAGAAAGTTTTCAACCATTTTACTTACAAGCACTTATACTAGGGAATGTTTGGGGAGGGGCACTTCTTGCTCATGGATGTTTTTCTCTCAGAAGTTGGATCTCATTTATATAATTGTAAATTTCATCAACAATCAAATTATGTGAAATGTTTAAACATTTTTGTGAGGTTACACAATAAATGACAAACTAGGGAAGAAGGGTTGCATAATGGATGAAAAATTACATGATGTTAGAAAATTGTTGAGAGGAAACTTGCAAAATGGATGAAATTTTGATTTAAGTTTTTTTCATAATGAATGAAAAACTACAGGATGGATGAAAAGTTGAAAAATTAAAGATGAAAAATGAAAAAATCAAGTGACACGTTCATCCATTGTGCAACCTAAACTAGAACTTTTTAATGCCTTGCAACTTCAGTGGATGTTCCCTTGTGAAAGTGTAGTTGAGGTTCCCAAGGAAAGCACGGTCTCAATTTTTCTTCTAGGAAATTCTAGCCGAACCTTTTTGTGAACCCTAGGCAACTTGTTTGGGAAGTGGGGCCATTCAATAGCCCTTTGACTATTGAATCACTTGGGCATTTGAAATTTCCTAGACCATAGGTGAAAATGCAATATGGTCCTTTTGCAAATTTGGATATCTATCATGTAAGCATCACACCTCTTGTCAATTAGGTTTGTGCAAGTCTATTACCATGGTAGATCAAATATCTTAATCTTCACCTAGGTGATTAGCTCTTCCAAGTCCTTGGGACTTTCTAGTGATTGTTGATATTGATGTTGTTTATAACACATTTGGAGCTTCAGAAACCCTAGTTTTTTTTTCTTCTTTTCTTGGGGCAGACAACAGCAGACCGGACTGACAAGTTTTTGGCGAAGACCCCAAGTCAGGACGGGAAGGAATTTCACCTGCACGCCACTGGGTTTGAACCCAGGACCTTTTAAGTCCCAGGGTCCCAGAAGGGGCTGTACCAGTGAGCCATCAACCCCGGGGCAAACCCTAGTTTTTTCATGTAATGGTTTCTTCTTTCCCTGGGGCAGGGGGAGAATTGTAGCATTTTTTTAACCTGAAAAATATGATTTCAACACATATGAATGAATGTTGTTTAATTTAATGACCCTAATCACCAAACTTTGAAATTTAATTGAGTCACCAGACTAACAAGTACCAAAATAGGAAAAGATTGTTTTAAAAAATTACATTCATATGTGATTTGTTGCCAAGCTTGGCTAAATCTTCTTGTAATTGATTGCTAGTTTTGGGTACATCACAAAATTGAATAAAATAAAATAAATGGTCATTAAAAATTTGGGATTTAATTTTGTTGTTGTGCTAGTAACCATGCAACAACGTTTGATGTTGTGATACTAAAATAATCAAATTTAAGAAAGTCTTCATGTGCCAAACAAGAAGAGTCCTCACATTATTGATGTTAGTTGGCTTGTAACAACTTTAATTGTTGATTTTCTTGCAATTTTTAATACCACACACATCAAAGCTACTTTTACTTTAGTTATTGTGATATCAATTATGGTAGGTGAAGTGGGTCCAACTTTTATAAGAAACTATAGTTTCAGGTTTAGGTTGGAGCTAGTTTTGGCTTATTCTTGGGGATCGTTTCAAACTTGATTTTTAAACGATTTTGAATTTTTTAGATTTTGATGTTCTCAAAGTGTTTCCACCAAGTTCCCCAAAGATTCCCATGGTATTCCTATCAAAGTTCTCTTAAATTCCCAAGGTGTACCCAACGTTTCCAAAGCATTTCCCAACATGTTCCCCAAGAATAACAATAAGGAACAATGTAAGGATCACAAAGCACAACATATTTGTGTTAAAGGCCATTATAATACTGTAATGGGAGATGCCTTATATATAAAATTTAGGGCTAAGACCTAGGACCCTAGAACCTAGAACTCTAAACCCTCTTTATTCCTGAGACCCTAACCCCTACCTAACCCTTTGACCCGGAACTTGTTTTAAATCCCAACAGGTTTTATACTTGGCCAAGTCATCTTCTTAGATTTGGATTCACATTTAGACCTAGCTGAGAACCTGGAGCTGGCCAACACTGATTTTAGGAGGTGATATTTGGATACATACATGCCTGAATCATAGTTAGGACTTGAACAAATTATGGTTTTTAAACCAGTTTTGGGTCATGTTTTCCTGCTAATTTGTAAACTAGCCCCAAACTATGAATTTCCTGAAGAAGACCCCCTCTCGAAGGTAACATGAGCTTTTTAGTATAGTGAAAGGCACTAACAATAATGAGTTTCCCTCCATAACAACGTCCAAAGGGTTCTAAGTACCTTACTTGAGATTTCCCAAGCTCCCTTACGGTGAATCCTCCCACTCCAGGGGATTGCATTGTGTAACATGACCTCAAGGCTGCTACCCCCGAGTCATTATATGTAGAAAAAGGAAATGCCATATAACTACGCTTTAGGTTCGATTGAAAAATGTCAAGGTTCAAGTTTTGTGAAAATTCAATGGAAAATTAGGGTATAGGTTTTTCTTGGTATGCTTCTTGTTGTTTGTTGCAATGTTGAGAATTATCAGAATTAGGATAGATAATAGTCCCCCTTGGTTATTAGGGGGATCCCTAGGATTTGTAATTGCAATTTTCAAAAATCAATTACTTGGGTTTGGTATATAATCATGGTTCTCAAAATTTTGAAAACTTAAAATAAACTAGGCTGGGTATATAACCATGATTCTTAACATTTTGGAAAAATTCAAATAACTAGTCATAAAACTAATTGTTCTTTCATAAAACCACGAGTTCTTTAAAGTTTTGCAATGACCAAAACCTATGGTTCCTTGATTTTGATTGTTTCCCAAAAACAAAAACAAAAAACTGGAGCTGTCTGAATATGGAATATTAAAATATTAGAATCAATGGTTCTTCAAAAATTCAAATAACCACACAACATTGGTATGGTTTGTTGCTCCAATGTACGTAAAGCCTTGCTTGTTTTTTCATAGTGTATTTTAGATAGCTTTATAGAACGTAAAAGCCCCATGGGCATTTAGAAAAATGGAATCTCCACATATGCAAGCATTTTTTTTCCAAAATTCTTGCAATCATTTTTTTTTCCATTGGGTATCACATAAAAAAATAAAAATAAAAATGAACAAGCAGTGATCTTTATTTTGTGCAATGGTATCAGGCCAAGGCATTTCCAACATAATGGGCTCTCAACCTCCAGCCTTGGGGGCCTGTTATTTCGGGAACGCCCCAGACCTTGGGCATTGCCCTACATAGAATGTGCCATCCTAGAACTTGTCAGTTTCCTTTTCAATGCTCATCTTTTCATATTTTTAGGGTTTTTAGTTTGCGTTACAAGTAGGGCCAAGTGAATGTTTGTAAATCCAGTGTCAAGATTTGGATTTGCACATTGTGAATGAATTCTGAGACAATTGCAGATTGTGAGATTACATTCAAACTTGGTCATTTCTTCAATTCCCAAGTTGAGGATGGATGTTGTTTCTTGGGAAGAGAGAGTACCCTAAAGTTTAACGGTAGATCTGAGGCTGACTTGAGCTCCAGAAACCCTCCTTCAATTTGCATAACAAAACGTTAGGCTTGCTAGACAAGTCAAAGGAGAAAAAAGATTAAATAGTGATGGAGCCCATATTTCTTGTCATCTGCTATTATGTTTTGAAGGTGTTTGATTGTGGCCAACCAGAAAACTCCATTCTCCTGCTGATCCAGTAGTGGATAGTTCATCTGGAACACGGTGCAAACACAGGAATAATTCACATTCAAACACCATAGTGAACTACAAAATATTGTTTTGCCTGGAGCAAGAACTGATGGCAGTTGGGATTGTGATCATGCAAGTTCCAACTTCCAAAGTGCTGTTGGCCTCCAAAACCAAAGGATGGCATGTAGTACTAAACATGGAAAGCACTCTCAGACTGGTATTTTGTAGGTGCAAGATTGTGATCTCTTGCAGGAGTCAGCCATTGCTGATGATTGTGCCCAATATCTTCAGTTGACCTCATTCACATGATGGCATGTGGGGAAAAAAACTGGGGGAAAATTTGGCATAAATTCACCATATTTTGAGAAAAAGATAGCTGAATTCACCATATATTAATCATAGCTTCTCGGGGAATATAGTGGGGTTCCAAAAAAAAATCTATTTTGCTCTCTCTCACTTGTAGTTAAACTTGGTTAAATCCTCCTCGAGAGGGGATGACCAGTCCATTTCCTCACAAATTTTAAACAAAAAACTCTAATTCATCTCTGGGCCCTGCCCTTATTTCTTTTTGTTTAATTCATTAACAAATATATGTCCTAAAACCTTAAGTTTTAAAAACCAAAATGATACACAGTAACTTAATTTTTAAGCTAGGTTTTTAACTCCAAAATATACCAAGATATATAATTATGTTATTTTAATCTTTCTTTTATAATTAAAATTTTTATTAAAAAAGAGAATGAAAAATGTGCTTCATCTTTTTTTTTCTTACTTTTCTTTTCTATTTTGAAAAAAATCAACAAGATAAGAAAAAACAAAAAAGATTAAGGCATGTACACAATGTTCTTGATCTATGCAACCTATACTCCATATGCAAGGAAAAAAAGAAATGTTCTTGATCTATGCAACCTATATTCCCTATACACGGGAAAAAAAGGGGAAAAAAAAGCAGATATAAATAAAAGGATAATGTTGGGCGGTAACCAAAAACAAGATTAGATTAGTGTTGGGTGGTTGTCACTAGGAACCTCAGTTTTCAAACCAATTCTTAAACTAGTTTTCACAGTGGGAACCAACTAGTATGACATTTTGTGATAACCAGTTTGAGAATTGGATCAATGGTTTTCACCAAGTGAAAATTGAATTACTAAAATTAATTCTTTAAAAAAATTAAAATTGGAAAACCAGATCAATTCTATGAAAAAATCATAATTTGATTTTCATGCTAGTAATTAGATTAAGTTAGTTTATGGTTTAGGTTAGTAGTTGGATTAAGTTAGTTGTTAGTCAAGAAGTTTAAGGAACACCCAAGAGTATAAAATCTCCATTGGGGTTAGTTGTTTTTAAATTATGAATAGGATTTTTTTTTCTCGTGTTCCTTTGCATTTCTCCATTGGGTTGTTCTTTTGTGTTGTTCCTTCATGTTGGTTTGTCACATTACTAGTGCTAGTGTTGTTCTTTCATGTTGGTCCATCACATTATTGGTGCCAGTGTTGGTTCATCACGTTATTGGTGTGTCACATTGTCAGTGATGCTCGTGGTCTACTTTGTTGCTAATGTTGTTATTGATTCCATTATCAGTGTTGTTGAATTAGTTCATCATGTTGTTAAAGTGTTTTTATAATTCATTGTGTTATTGGTGTTACCACTAGTTCATTGTGTTACTAGTGATACTACTAGTTCATCATGTTGTTAATGTTGTTGTTGGTTAATCGTGTTGTTGGTGTTAATGTCAGTTCCTCATGTTGTTATTGGTCTATTGCATTGTTAGTGTTGTTAAAGGTTTGTCGCATTACTAATGATGTTGTTGGTTTGTCGCATTGTCAGTGTTGCTATTGGTTTGTTGCATTGAATTGTTGTTGGTTTGTCACGTTGTTGGTGGTGTTACTAGTTCATCACATTGTTGGTGTTGTTGCTAGTTCATCACATTCATCATGTTCCTAACACTATAACAAAACCATGTTTTTTTCACCCTCCTTTTGTGACTACAATGACTAAGTTGGGTTTTTACTAATTTTAAATGATTATAAGGGATAACTTTTTGTCCATTTCTCTCGCATTTCAAAAGTAGTAATGTTTCTCTAACTAAGATTACTATCAAACATAGTCATGTCAAACAATGTTTGTGCCACATATATTTGATAATGCCAACATGACATTATTTCATATTCTTAAGTGATTAGTTTTAGTCATGACATAAATGATGTGGCATGGTACATACTAGCATGGTGTTAAGGTTTATTAGTATGTGATTAACTTCAATTGTAGTTTTTTACGATATGTTGATTTTTAAAAAACTTTGGTGATGTGGCAAAATATTCCATGACATGTCATCAAATAATTTGCCATGTCACTTGAAATTTGTCACGTGGAAAAATGAATATATCAAAAATATTTCATGACATGGCATGGAGTATTTTCAAAGATTTTATCATGTTCAAGTCAACAAGCTCACTTGCTCATTCATTAGTGTTGTTGCTAAAACTAGAATGTGGTGAGTGAAAATGAAAATTGACTATTAAAACTAGAATTACTAACTAAAACGAATTAGGTTGTTGACCAATGTCAATTAAGTTGAAACCAAAGTTGACCATGGAATTGTGTCACACAATTGAATTTTTTTTATTACTAGTTTAGTTCTAGTTACTTTTGTTCGATAATTAGTTAAAACTTAGTGAACTTCTAATTTATTTTTGGACTTTTGATGCCCTCTTGGGGTATTTAAGGAAGACCATTTTAATCTTCTAGGTTTGCTTTTTTTAATCTTTTGTACCTCATTGAAAAACTTGAAATCATTTAGGTTATGTTTATTTTTTGAATATTAAAAAAAAAATTGAAATCTTTGTGAGTTTTTCTTTGTTTAAAGGTATTTTTGCAAGTGTTTTCCATTTACCATCTTCTAGATTATGCCTTCTTAGAATGGTTGTTTAAATCACACTTAGATAATATTAAGTGTTAACTTATCACATTATCACATTATTTTTTAGTATTTATTTAAAATATATATATTTTAATATTATTTGTATTCAAAAATATATTACACATTTGTATTCACAAGGCATTGAAAAAGAATAGTGTTTTCTTTCTCCCAATACTGAAATTTTCCATCAAAAACCAAACAACCACCCAATATACTTTGGGTGGCATTAACAACAACTTTGCAAGACATTTGACTTAACGCACTCATAAGACTTTTGGTTTAATGTCTTTACAAAAGAAATTTGGCTTTTAGGTTATTATTGTTAAGCAATGGCTTAGGACAATTAGCTTAAGATGTTACTGTGAACTTCTTATGAATGGCCAAGGAGATTCAGCTTACAACCTAGGACATTTGGCTTAAGGCTTAAGACTTGTGGCTTAGGGCCTAGGACATGAAGCTTAGGGCTTGAGACATTTGGCTTAAGGCCTAGGACTTATGGCTTAGGGTTTAGGACATTTGGTTTAGGGCCTAGGACTTGTGGGTTAGGACTAGGACATTTGGTTAGGGCCTAGGACTTGTGGGTTAGGGCATAGGACATTTGATTTATGGCCTAAGACTTGTGGCTTAGGGCATAGGACATTTGGCTTAGGGCGTAGGACTTGTGGCTTAGGGCATAGGACATTTGATTTAGGGCATAAGACTTGTGGCTTAGGGCATTGGACATTTGACTTATGGCCTATGACTCATGGCTTAGGGCCTAGGACTACGATTTTACAGACCTTCAAAAGACTACGATTTTACAACGATGCTAACAATTCAAAGTTCAGGTTTGTGCTCTCTGCAAAATGAAGCTCTGCAAAATTGGTTAGGGCAAGCGAAATTGTGTAGATGTGTCTTCATGTCCCTAGGTCCTTGCGACATAGAATCGCTTGTTCTTGGGTTTTCATGTCCTTAGGACAAAATGTTTTCATGTCCCCAGGTCACGAGATGCATTACATTTTCTTTACACGAGTGAGGGCAACCCGTGGCTACGCCACTCCAGCCACCCGGGCCCCCCCGCCCATTCGTCGTCGTCGTCGTCCTCTTCCATCTAGGGACCTCGATTTCAAGACCTGGTCCTGTCCGTCCGTCGAGGTCCTGAAACCAAGATCGGCACCTGGATGGACAGACAGACGGACAGACACCATGTAACTTTAGGGACCTCGATTTCAAGACCTGGTCCTGTCCGTCCGTCGAGGTTCTGAAACCAAGATCGGCACCTGGACGGACAGACAGACGGACAGACACCATGTAACTTTAATATATAAGATTCTCTCTCTGGGACAAACCACAGAAGCACCTTTGGGTGCAAAGTCGGGCGTTCTCTCCTTAGATTTGTACGATTCCATCATGAACTGATCGAATCTTTGTTCTAGATTTAAGAAGACCTTTGTGTCCTCAAGGGGCCAAAAACCCATGATGGCATAACAGAGTTGTATTAGTGCAAGAGGAGCAACCTTTGGGAAGTGGGGGAGTGCTTCATGGGCACAGTGCCTCCAGGGTTGCTGTCATGGCAGCGCCACAGCCTCGCCCTTCTCTCTCTCTCTCTCGTAGTTGAGAAAAGTCTCCCTCCTCGACAACACTCCCCAAAAGAATTCCAAATGTAAGACATTTCAGGAGGGCCAACACCACAGGGTTGATAGTGTTGCAGCAGCAGTAGCGGCTGAGCGTGTCCAAGTTGAATGGTGTAAGCCATGTTCAGAGTGAAAGGAGGAGGAGGAGGCTCAGAGAGAGGAGGTGTGATGGATCTGAACAGGTGCTAAGAGAATACACCTTGCATTCAAATTCCTTCAATTCGTCGACAAATTGGTATGGCAATGGGTTTTGCACATGCAACTAGCAGTGGTCTGCAGAGTTGCAAGGGATGGCGCAGTTTTCTCTTCGGACTGGGGCGACAATAACAGTTTTGCTTCTGTGGTTTGTCCAAGAGAGAGAATATAAAGCTTGTTCTTGGTTTTTCATGTCCCTAGGCCAAAATGTTTTCATGTCCCTTGGTCAAAATGTCCTCAGGCTTTCATGCCCTAGACCCTGAGACTGGGAAAGTTGAGGTCCTCGTGTCTTTGGGTATGATGTCTTAGGCCCTTGGGGGAGGGAAAGTTGAGGTCTTCATGTCTTTGAATCTCATGTCCTAGGCCCTAGGGACAGGGAAAATCTAAGGCATTAAGTTCTATTCCCCCAAGTTGTCTTGTCCTAGACCTTATGTCTTAGCCTTAGTGACCTTTGGTTTGTACAGGCATGAAGTTCAAGCCTTGAAATCCTCATGTCCTTAGGCCTTTGAACCTTAAGGTCCTAGGCTTCTAAAGATATCATGTCCTAAAACATCAGGTCTTATAGGGTATGAAAGCCAATGTCCTCAGGTCCAGGTCCCTGCCTTCTTAAAACGTTAATTTTTTATAGGTCTTGAAGTTGAACCCTAAGACAAATGAATGAGTCTAGGACTTATGATACCTGTATGGCTCATTTTGTATTCCCCAGCCAGTGTCCCAAGGACTAGCTACTGGCCTCTTGACAGGACAAAAATAATTTATTTGTCTTGTGGTTTAACCCTAGGACACATGAATTACTATAGGACAAATAAGACCTGTATGGCTCTTTTTGTATTCTGTAGTTGCCCTGCCTGGCAACCCGCTGTACAGTATCCCCTTAGGACATAGTGCTGAGGCCAGGCAGGTGTAGGGCTATAGTCAGCATGCCCTGCACTTGCGCAATGGACAACATTGCCCCTGAGAAAAAAAGCATCTCGTCACAATTCATGTGTGTGGGGGGCAAAGGATGTAAGGCCTCTGAGAGTAGGGCAATGCCGAAGGAGCGGGGTTGTTCCCAAAATATCCAGACTTGCCACCCAAGGCATATTTTAGGAATGCTTTGCTCTGAGGGCATTAACAAACATATAGCACTTGTACACAGAAAAGCTCCACTTGGTACCGTGTCTTCCATATCCACTAGAAATTTTTAATTTTATGTCGGTGCTATAAGTACCCCCAATTCATAAATGGTGGTTTGAAAATGGTGACAAATAGTTTTGGAAATAGAAATTTCATGCAGCCAGCCAATGAGAAGGCTCAGCATGCACTCAAGAGGGCTTGTTTTTTTGGGCCCTGCCCCCACAGGGACAGGGACTATCGTCATCAAGTTCCCAATGGGTTCCACAAGGCGTTCCCAATCGCACCTAAATTTCATCCCGTATATATATAATTTATACTCTTCAATTTTGGGGAGGGCACTTTTTAGTATAAAAACGATTGACAAGCCCAAGTGGGGATGTGAACCAAGATGAACTTCGTTCTCCTCGACCCTGTCGGTAAACGAATAAGGATCAACGACAAACACCCTTTCAGTTAGATTATAAACGCTGAGCACTGCCTTCGTGGATGAGGAGGAGGATGAACCCCCCCGGGTTGCTACGCTCGTTTTCCTTGGTTTGCTCATTGCGCATGTTTTTCGCTCTCGTTGGTAGGCACGAAGAAATAACGAGGGCGTGGTCTTTCGATTTTCTGAAAATCGCGTGACCATTTTGTGCGCTACAACGTTGTACTCAACTCAGCGCTCGACTCCAATATGTCAGCTGGGACAGCGGAAGGTTTTTGTGAGCTTGCTTGAGCTTGTGTGGACGTTGAGCTCAGAGTCCGCTTACTGTAAGTGTTTCATCCCTCTCCTTTGTTGTTTTGATAAGCAGATGATCCTTTGAATTATGCTTCTTGAGCTCTCGAGTCTTCAACCCAACAAAAAGAAGAAAAAAACTTGGATAAGAGATCACTTGAATTATGCTTTTTGAGCTCCGTCTTCAACCCAAATTAAAATTTAAAAAAAAATTGGGCTGGCAGATTTGGAGTCTGAATCTCACTCCCTTTTTTCGTGAAGACGATTACTAAAAAACAGACTTCAGAGAGACCCAACCCATTAGACTTGCTGAGAAGTTTACTAGAATGATTTTTGTTTTAAGAAATTATTTCCAAACTCCTGTGAAATCCCTGTTGTCAGGCAGGCACGGACAGGAAGGAGATAACAACAACAACAATTATTTTGTCCTTCGGGACCAAAAAAGAAAAAAAAAACAGTAAGCAAGCATGGGAAATGCATGTAAGCGATTAGCATATTGTTGTGTGGAGCCTTGTGTGGAGCCTTCGGATTGGGAACCTGGACATCCTGGAGGAGGAGATTCATATAGACCTTCCCCACATGGAAGAAATTCATACCAGGAGGAGGCAGCGCGGCGACCAATTGGGCCCAACGCCCATGGCATTCCTGTGCAGCGCACTACTAATGGATTTGCTGCATTTGCACGAGATGTTTTCGAATTCGAGACCACAGGCCTGGTACCAATTTCCTGGCATATCGTTCACTAGGGTATTACGATCTTATTTTCTTCTTTGAAATCATGACTTCAATCCATGCAATAACGAGTGCAGATCATGAATGTGGTCCTAATTCTCTGTGTCCTAATTCTTTCTGCCAGCTGCAGATTTACACCTTCCTTATGCCATTTCTAGAAATCAACCTGACATGGGTGTGGCTTGGTCCAATTGCACTGAGAAAATGATTTTTTGACATGGTGTCAAATGTAGGTGCCAGATGGGCTAAGTCAATATGTTCAAGCAGAGCAACGCACACAAGCTGTCTGGTAAGAATTGGTCTTAAAAATGTCTTGTGTGTCATTGTTGCTTTGTGTACATCATGGTGACCTTGCAATATGCAGGCCCTGGGGGGCATCAATTTGATCATAGGGCCATGCCATGCGTCTTGAATCTTGGGATTGACTGAAAGATTTGTCAAAGTGGTAAAATTGAAGGTATCAGAGGGTGTTGGGGGCATGGAGGACCACACCTCCGAAAAATGCAGCTGAAGCCTCTCGTCTGGTGCTCAAAGCCTTGCAGGGGCAGCTCGGGACTGATGTTCTGGTACATTCATGCATTGCCTTCTTTTCTATCTTGACAAATTGGTTGTAGATCGTAAGAAATGAGCTCAGCCAGGCTCTGTGTCCTAATTCTTCACTGGTGGCGGCTGCCTGACACATTTCACACTCGCAAATCTCTACATGGACCTTGGTTATAGTAGTAGTCTCAAACAAGAAGCTAGATGTACAAATGTGATAGAAGAAATCTGGAAAGCAAAAGAACTCATGATTGACATGCATATCCTTACAGAATGTCAAGGAGGACGATGAGTGGGTTTTGAATGGGCATTCCTTTGTTGCTTCCAGGGTCTTTTGTCCTTCTATCAGCTCCCTCAACCACAGGGTACCACGACAGTGCCACCTGGAGGCCCACCTCCACCTGTACCTCCATCTCAACCTGCACCTCCAAAACCCCAGGTAGCAATTGGAGGTGAAATGTTGCCTGATGGTGTACGGTATGAGCTTCGAACTCTTCCAGTAAGTGCCACCTGATTTGAATCTATGTTAGCTTGGTCCCTAAACCCTGAACCCTCTCACATACATACACTCTTTTGATTGGTCAGAAAATTTACAACAACTGAGGGCTTGTTTTGGGGGGGTGGGGGGTCTTCCAATGATGTGGTTGACATTGGATTGCAGGTCACAGAGAGGCGAGATGTGGGTGATGGAGATGGCATGACAGTGTATGTGGAGGTGTTGAAGAATCCTCGTGAAACCAGTATAGTGCCACATGATGTGCAGGAGGCTCTCCACCAAAGGCACACAGCACTGCTGAATCGTGACTTTGCAACAGCTGATTCCTTAAAAACTAAGATAGAGGATGTGGACTACAAGTGGGCTCCCAAACTCCTTTTTGCCACCTGCATTTTTGGTCATCTGTGGACACAATTACCCAACATCAGACCTGACAATGAAGCAGCTTCTTCTAAGATGACCGAGTTTTCATTTGGCTACTAGTACTATTTTGCTGCATTGTCAGACCAGATCTGCTCTATAGTGTCCACAGACATGACGACTATTGACAAGAAGCTGGATATTACTCTGCTTTCAGGATTATTAAAAACAAAAGGGATCAAGAGATTCTTGTACACAAGTACAAAGTACGACTTAGGTGACCAACTTCTGCTCCTTGCCTGATGTCATTCATGTTTTTGACAATGAAAATTAATAGTTCCTATAATTGTTTGGTATTGAGGAGGTGGACCATGTTTAGTCAGACATGGTTGTTTCCTGTGTCCTCTCATATGCTTGAATGGAATAGATCAAAATTGTACCATGTAAAGGTTTGTGCAGATGAATGATGCAACTTTGATTCCTAGCCTGAGGAATGGGGATTGACCACTTCATGCAGGAGTGTCAATGGTTTCTAGCTTCCAATATTCTCTTAGATGTTCTAAACCCTAAGCCCACCTGTACGTTCAACAAAGGCAGCGAGAGGCTCTCTCTCAGTAGTCAAAAGAAGTCATGACTAGAGCTGCAAGAATTTGACATTACAAATGTGACTGACAGGGGGGTAGATGCACCAGAAATTGAGCAGCCTTATGGGCGACAGGCACAGGCAGTCCTTCTTGGCCTGGTGGAGGGGCATTCTCTGCGGCTTTTGGTGTATGATGATGATTATTTTGGACGCAAAGTTGCTGATGTTTACTGCGATAACGTGTTTATCCAAGTATGTCACAATGTCTCCCTGCTTCTACACCTACTGTTCAACAAAGTTGGTTCTTGTTTCAGCCTGCAACCCATTGTGGGGAACTCTTGACATGAGACAAATTATCATAAGCAGATTACCCATTAGACCATATCTGTGTTTTCTTTGAGCACCCACTACAAACTTGATCTTGTTGCCTCCACTCTCAGTCCCTCTCAGATTGTCTGCTCATGAACTTCTTCTGTGCATGCAGGAGGTGCTGTTAAAAAGGGGTTGTGTGTGGCACTTTGTAAAGTATGATCAAAGTCCAGAATTTGCAAAGGTAGGAAGTCTTGAAACTACAAAACCCAATCTGATCCATAAACAGGTGCAAAATGGATAACTACAATTTCATGACTTCTGTCACTGCCAGTTTATGCAGGCATAGAAGAAATTTATGACTCTGATCATCTTTGAAAATAGAATGGGTTGCCTTTCTTTTCATTCTGCCTGCAGAATGGGGTCTTTCAGGATGAGATGAGTGTGAATGAATTCATGTTGCTGCAGGACCCTACCATTTAGCAAAAGAAAGAATGACCACCCTGGTGAAAGTTCACAGTTTTTAAGATACACCACTCATGGTGTCGATGCATTGTGGCTTGCATTTTGCTGCAAAATATTCAGCTCCGATAGTAAGATTGCCTGAGTTGTATCCTTTTAATTGAGGAAACTTCTCTTCCTCATTCAACAAGCAAGCATAATCTGACAAACTGCACTGTTGTTTCCAGTGGGAGAAAGAGGCACGAGCTGCACGAGTGGGCTTATGGGTGGATCCGAATCCCGAAAATCCTTTGGACTATAAGAGAAAGCACCCTAGAAGCAAATCAGCTCCGAGATTTCGGTCTCGGCATTGATGACCTCTGGTAGGTAAACCTTGTAAATGCCAGAGTTGCACAGGGGTAATCCTGACACAAGAATATGTTCACCAGCAGTCACCAGATCCCCTTCCTTTCAAGGTCAAACTAATAAATGCATTATAGAAAATTTCCTTGAAGCCGTGATAATATGCAGGGAAGTATCTCTATCTCAGTGTTTCAATAACTCCATAGAAACTCCTCTTGACATTATATTGTCAGTCCCTGGACCTTCAGAATTCTCTCTTGTAGTTAGTTTATAGAGAAGCTAGATAGTTGCCACAGCTCATAGCAAGACTTCATACAAGTCTCATATCTGCTTATTACAGAGCTTGAAGCTTAATCTTATGTCTTATGGAAAGCATTTTGATCCTCCAGAGATTAGAAGCTGTTCAGATATTTGGGGCTTAATCTGTTGGTGAAGTCTTAAAATTCTGAAGATATGCATTTAATGTAAGCATTGGGCAAACATGAGAAATGGTAATCTGTGGACATAAAATAGGTATTGAGGATCATTGTCATAATAAGAGTTTGAGTCATTGGGTGGTAGCCTGAAAGCATGTACATTGCTATGTGAATTGTGCAAACTTAAAGGGATTTGACACTCGTCAAATGCTGATGTTACAAAGTAGAGCCTCTTTCTTGTGCATGCTCAACTTACTAAGTGTTGTTGCTCAGTAATTTGGGATAGTCTATCACCTTTCAATAAAACACCATAACACAACATATAAAGCCCATCTATGAAATGAGACATTATCTTTGTGTAACTTTTCACACCTATTTTCATTAGTGTCAAAGTTCTTCTTTTTGGATTTTGCTTGAGAATAAAAAATTATTTAATGGTTAGATTTGCAATGCAAAAAGATTCAATTTCAAAGTTAATTTTTAAAAAAGAAGGAATTGGTGGGTAATTTCTTGGTACCATTGGAAATATCCTTGATGAGTATAGGTGCAACAAGGCATCATTTTGAGATTGGAGGTGTGGAAGTTTTCTGAATTTGAGTATCTTTTGACATTGGCATTTTTTTTAAATGAAAAATTCATTTCATAAAGAAATTGAATTTCACACAATCATTTTTTTGTAAAACAATGTTGCGATATGTGGTCAACAAGGCAAGTCACACTATTACATATTAACACATGCACTTAAGGGGCAATTTCTAGTGTTGTTGGTATGGTTTTCTATTTTGGAGTGTTAAACCCAAGGTTCAAGTTTAGGTTCTTAAGACCTAAACCTAACATCACCGGCCTTTTTGCAAATTGGAACAAGAATTAGACCATGGAAATAACCTTTGCTAAAATGAAAATCAAAACCTTGAAATAAACTCTTGAAAATAGGTTAAGTTTTTAAGGTAAAAACATTGAAGTTTTTTTAAAAAATAAACAAGTAAGTTGGACCTTTTAGCCAAGTGATTGATTTGAATTTCTTGCAAAACTCAATTTTAATTTTAACTTGTAAAACTTCCAAGTTAGCATCTTTCAACACCCTTCTTTGATATTTCTTTGATCAATTTGTGGAATTGGACCTTATTTTTGAACTGAGCTTGAATGTTCTTCAATTTGAAATTTGATTTTGTTAAAACTAGAATTGCAATAGGTACATAAGAAATGACTGAATTTCAGCTATTTGATAGAGTAGGGTAGGGTATTTCCCACTTGACTGAAATACCTTACCCAGCCATTTTTGCCATGTAAAAGAGAATGCCTGCAACCCCGATGAATTGGGGGGTCGGGGAGGCAACAATAATGTACAAACTAGTGTTGGCCAGGTATTCAGTTCCCTAGTTTCAATTCCCAAGAACCTACTCAGAACCGGGTCTTGATTATGTAATTGGGTGGAACCACAACTGGGCCCAGCCCCCAGGTTCTATGGTGGACAAGAACTGGAACCAAACTAGGACTCTGAAAAAACCCAATTCTAGTTCCTCTTTAAGGGTTAGGGTTTTTATTTTAAAAATTGAAGTTAGGTTTGAGCTTTGAGCTTTAGTTTGGGATCTCTCTTTTCAACTTTTGTTTTAGTCTTCAAGTTTAATGTTTGGTTTGAGCTTTATTCTTTGCTTATGTCTTTTGTGCTTTGTTTTGTTTTGTTTTACTTTTCGAGGAGCTTCAAGCTCCAAAGCTCAATGCCAAGAAAAAAACCTTTTCCTCTCCTCAACAAAAGTTCACTCAACCTTTTTTGGTCTCCTTTTGTTGTTGCTTTTCCTAGCCTTTGTGATTCTCTTCTATTGGCATTTTTCTTGACTTTGAATTTGACTTTTATTTATTTATTTATGTTGTTTATCTGGTGGTGACGGATGGTGGTGGTGAGCATGCTTCGTGATGGTCATCATTCGTGGTATCCTTTGTGCCTTCCTCTATCAGGTTCTTCTTGGCCTCCGTAGCCCTCCTTTGTTGGTGCTCTTCTTGGCCTTTGTAGCCCCCCTTTGCTAGTCTTTTCTTGGCCTTCATAGTGAGCCTCAAGGTGAGGTGATTTTTCCCATTGAAGATCCATTGGAATTGGATTGTTGTGAGCATGTGTCTGATGCTAAGACTCCTACAGCAACAACACCAAAAACACAAACATGTACAAGCAAAAATCTAATAGATTAGTGATTTTTATTGGGGAATCAGCAATATTTTTGGAAAGGCAAAAGTTGCACTACCACAACCTAGGCCTTTTATGCACCTTTGAGCTCTTTTTCAAATGAAGTAAGTTCAACATCAAACTTAGTGGAAAATTTGAAATGTCTCTTTTGTTACCTTGTTGTTCCTCTTCTAGGATAGAAGAAAAGGTGTGATTATTTATAACAATGCAAATGGAATTTTTGCATTTTGAAATCACTTGGAGAGCCATCATTGACAAGTTTGGGTTGATTGGAATCAACAAGAAAGAGATTGACTTGAATAAAAAAGGAAAGCTACAAAAAAGAGGTTTGGCTCAACCCCGATTGTTATTTCTTTTTTTTTGGTGCTTGTGTTCCTTACAACAAAACGATGTTCATAAAAAACAATTTGAAGAGGATCTTGCCTTGTTCATTACCAAGGAGCTTGTGCATTTATCCTTTGTTGAGGAACCTTTTGTCAGGAGGTTGGTTTTCAAGTAGAATCCTCAATTGATTTTTCCATCACGATAGAAGTTTAGACATGATTTATTGTCATTAGTTGCTGAGAGGATGAAAAAAAATTTGTATTTCCATCCCTACAGTCATGTAATACTTGTATTGTTATCTTTTGATCTTTAGATGTCAAGGGGAGGTGTTGATACTTTTCTTATCATGCATTTCTTGAATGACTAGTGGGAGCCTTGTCATATAACCATTGGATTTTTTGACACTTTAGACACATCTAGACCCACCATGGCACTACAAATAAATGATGTGCTTGCAAAACATAGGCTTAATGCTCATGTTCTTGCATACGTTGAAGATGAAGGAGTTAATTTTTCCACCATGACTTTTGCATTAACTTTTGTTGTGTCTTGTGAAGTTATGGGATTGTTTGTTCCTTTTGTAGGGGCTTGTTAGGGTCATGCAATGTCCAAGTGTTATTCGTATGTCATAGATGATTTGAAGGTATGTGACAGTTTGACCTCGATTTCAATCAAGGAAGTCTAGTTAGTTTTGTAGAAAACCATCACCTAGACGAAGAAAAGTAATAAGGGACAACATGAATGGGTGAAGGCATGTGAACTTGTGGGAGTGCTTCCAAGCAAAGCTCAAGACTCCTATAAAAATTCATTTTTCTTCAAGAGCCATCTTATTCCAGGAGACTCTTGAGTTCAAGCATGTCATTGCCTTTTGTTATGGACAACAGACTTCATTGGCATTACAAGGTTGTGTGTTTAGTCCTTAGGTTTGGGCAATAACTCAAGTTGTATCCAATACCCTAAGGCCCATTTTTTAATAATGTATGCTAAACCAAAATCAAAGATATTGGTTACTTTTAGATGCCCTAATTGTTGCGATTTCCTTTGTATGTAAATTTTGTTTAGATTGTGTGGCATTTAATTTTAATGAAAATTAAAATTTTGATGTAAAGCTTCAGGTCTTTCAATAAAATATGCAAAGACAAGTGGTTGGAATCTTAAGTCCATTCTTTTCATTTATGCTTTCTTTCCAAAAACCCAAAATTCACACCATGTTGTTTATGATATTAAACCCTTCGTACAAGGGCTTGGGGCTTGTCATTAAGTTTGTTGGCAAAGAGAGGGCCTCGCAAATTGTTAATGAATATGATCATAAGGTATTGTTTCCTTTTTTATTTCTACATACATCTTTCTAAACACATGTGATGCAAGTGTTGGAGGTCTTAACTCTACATCCCACAACATTAAAAACACAAGCTTATGTGATTTCATGGAAATTAACAAGAAGATGACCACATCAATAGTGAAAGAACAATTGAATCATTTTTGGATAGGCAAGTTATAGATGAAGAATGCAAAGATCCATTGGCATGGTGGAGATTGCATGAGGTACAATTTTCGTATATTGGGTTTATAACTTGACATATTTTGGAGATTGTAAGTTCTTAAATAGAGGCAAAGAAGGTCTTTAGCATTACAAGTATATGCATTAACCTTTGAAGGTCTTCGTTAAACATCGATAATCTTGAGATGCTAATAAACATTTATAAAAATTGACTGAATGATGCTCATGTTGTAGCCTTGGAATTTATGGGGCAATTCATGGAGATGGAAGTGGGCTTAATGGAAGAAAACAATGATTTAATAAAAAAAGTTGGCCTTTTAGAGATGGAGCGAAGTTGATTCTAAACCTTAACCCCCCCAAGGAAATGACATAAGCTTAAAATTTTGTTGAGCAACATGTTTAGGGTTTTTACTGTTGTTGCATTTACTTGAGGTTAACTTGTACCCTTGATTTGGCTTGGGTGTATTGGGGTGCACAAGTGAAATTTTAAGGTGTGGAGTGAAGGAAACCCTTGGGCAAATTTGGGGGCTATTTGAAGGGTATTGGTCGTTAGAATTAGGATTTGGGTGATGCAAATAATATGGCAAATTTGGTGGCTATTTCAAGGGTAATTGGCGGTTAGAATTAGGGTTTTGAGTGATGGAAGCATTAAGGCAAAGTTGGGGCTGTTTGAAAGGTAATTGACGGTTAGAATTAGGGTTTTAGATGATGGAAACATTAGGGCAGAGTTAAGGCTCTTTGAAGGGTAATTGTTGGTTAGAATTAAGGTTGTGGGTGATGAAAGCATTAGATAGAGTTGGGGCTGTTTAAGGGTGGGGCTGGGGGGGAGCAGAAGGGAGGGAGGGTTGTTTGGGTTGGAAAAATAGGGTGAAACAAAGATTAGAGCAGATTTGGGGGCTATTGGGGGGTTGAATTTAAGGATGATAAGATCATTTCTCAATTTGGTGTTCTAATTGAATGAAACCCTAAACATAAACCAAATGACAATGAAAAAAGGGTTCCACTCCTCTGAAGATACCTAGCATAGGTTAGAGTTTACAATAGGTTAGTTTGTAGTTTGAATTGGTTTGAAACTTACAAACCTTTTGTAATACAAATTTCTTTTGGGATAATTTAAATTTTTTTTGCACCATCCCTTTTTTTGTTTCGGATCTTGAAACTTGAAACATCAAGTATAGCTTAGAGTTTAGAAAGAGCATCATTTTTATTTGTTTGAAATATTCGAACATTTGTACCAATTCTCTCTTATGAAATAAATATTCTAGTATTTCCAACTTGTTGATCTTCATGCTTTGGATATTGGACCCAGAACTGAAGGTTCCAAAATCGGAATCAAAACCATTGCACTTTTTTTTTTTTCTAGGTTCTAGAATCAAGACCAAAACTTGCGGTAGGCTATGAAAGAATCAGAATCAGACTCAAATCCCGATTCCAAGGAACTGGAACCAAAATAGAACCAGAACCGATCCCTTTAAATTTTTGTGGAACCAGAACTGGAGGTTCCTCGTAGAACCTAGGAACCAGCCAACACACGTACGAACCTACATATGAGCCTAGAATCCCATGCCATCTATAACAACCGACCACCCAAATAGAATTGAACACAAGTGGGCCAATAGACCATATTGAAATCAAAAACAAAGTCTGCCTTTGACGATTGCGATCTTTGGCTTTTTACACAAACAAGTAGATTTTTTTGCACACTAATGGTGCGAATGTTATTTGGAGCCTAAAAAGGGCCTTCTCCTTTTCTTCCTCATTATATATTTTTCATCAAAATAACCATCCACAACATTATGAAAGCTTGCAAACATACTTCATTTTAAGTCAAGGAATAACGATCGAGGCTTAACTACCATATAATACCTTGGCCATTTCAACACATGTCCATCTATTAAATTAATTAATTTTGAAATTTTCATTTCGACAAATGAAATATTCCTAAATAATATTCAGGATTATCCTTCACAATATTTTTTTGATTTGGAAAAAACAATTTTTGAAAATTTCAACAATTCTGAAAATAATATAATTGATGTCAATTTGACCAAGGGTATTTCTCAATCTCCCTCACTTCATTCGATATAACTAAAAGAATTAAATTCAGATGATGAAATCAAGCAACCCCATTGGCCATGAAAAAAAAATTCAAGCTTACACACAACCCTATTCTACTAAACATTGAAAATAATACTTGATTAATACCATTTTCAGTGGTTGTCTAAGAAATTCTCTCAAACTTACTAAACCCTATTACACATTAAACTATTAATTCACTCAAGATTATCACCCAAGATAAATAAAAATCAGACCACCATATCCGGCAATTTCATTGGCCATAACATTTTTTTTCTGCACACGGACACAAGCCTATTCAACACCCTCTGTATAATAATAAACGGGCAGGGTCAAAAAAACACTGTAGTGTGCACCCCCACTGAAAAAAAAAGGGGCAACAAAGCACCGGATAAGGATGAACGAATATCATTCATTCGGGGTCAGTTGTTTGGTTATAAACTCTCATCATTGCCTTGATGGATGACGGCCTTTTTTTCCCTGGATATTCATTCGCTCCTCCAGCGCGCTCAACGGCTCTGAAGAACAAGTCTGACAAATGCGCGCTCTTCGCATCCGCGTTTTCTGCCTTGTCGATTGTTGTTCGCAGATGGGATTCGCGTGCGACGATGGTGCTTTTTTCTCTGCTGCGATGCAATCCTTCTTTTTTTTTTCCCCTTCCCTTTGCGTTTCGATGTGAAAGAAAATCTACGTGATTGAAGTGCTTATTTCTGTCGAGTTTCAAGAATCTTTTGTTGTTCAAGAACTGCCAAAAAAGAGCGATCTAATCATGAAGTGGACCAGGCTTCTTCATCACGCGTTCGTTCTACACATCGTAGTTTCTCAGCGAGTGAAAGAGACTTTCGGTGCGTTTTGTTGGAACTTGCGTGGATGTTGAGGAGTGCACCAGAACCGATTCTTTGTAAACTTTCTAACACACTCTCTCCCTCGTTGTTTTGTTGTTTATTACGTGATCGCTTGTTATACACTTTTTGAGCTTCGTCTTCAATACACTAGTGTGTCGGGATTGCATAATGCGTTCTCCGGAGAGCTCTATTTTCACCAAGAACTCCCGTTTTCAACATTTGGAAAGGATCATATCAAGTGTATGTGGTTTCTTGCCCTTTCCTTTGTGTCTTGGAAGCCAAGTTCGTGCACTGATCTGGGTAATTTTAGCCCCTCTTTGATCTGCAAATACTGTTGCCGTGGTAACTAGGTGAAGCTGGAGACATAACAAATATTTGAGAATCGAAGAAGCCACTAGTTACTTAATCTTTAAGATGTGTCTCGCCGTTCTTGAACACTGTCCCTTGAGACTTTTCTTAGTTGAAGAGCTTTTTTGACAACGAGGCGACTTGTTGTTGCAAAATGTTCGTACATAATCGAGGATCGCACTCGCTTTATTGTGAACAATTTTAAGTACTGTATAGCCCGAGCAATGGTGCTGAGGAACGAATGATTTCGGAAAGCAAGGGAGATACCTCTTTGTTCCGAAGCATTTTCAGGCGTGCACATGAACAGTAACAAGAAACCCTTGAGAAACTCAAAACAACCATGGGAAATGCATGTAGGCGACTGGTGGATTGTTGTTCGGAGCCTTCAAGTTTGGATGGACAGCTTCAAGCAGGAGATCATCAGTTTAGACGTCAACAAAATGGAGGAAGTTTGTGCCCGGCTGGATCGACTGCCAGCTCCCATGGTGTTACTGTCCACACTGCTGGATTTGCTGCATTGGCACGAGACTTATTTCAATTTGAGATCACAAGCCAGGTACTACCTACTGACCACCGCCTGCTGAATTAGTCAGGGAATTACATTTTGATCATCTTTCAAGCCAGGTTTCCACTAGGACTTCATATCACAGAATGGTACAGACCATTTGAGGCCTTCATTTGTACTGCCTATGATTTGGTTGATCCAAAGCGCTACATCATCAAGATAACATGTACATGATTGTTGCAAGACCTGGGAGGGGTCATTGTGCATATCACAATGTCCAAACAGAAAATGCTTATGTTTGGTTTTGGTCACTTGTCTGTCAGAGTAACCAAAGAAATATTTGTGTGGTCTATGCAGGTGCCAGATGGGCTAAGTCAGTATGTCCAAGGAGTAAAAGCCACACAAGCTGTCTGGTAAGGAGTTGCCCTATGATGTTCTTCTCATCACTGCTTGTAATTGGTTGTAATAACAAGGTATAGCCACATATAATAGGGATGTTCGTTTGGTGACCATTTGTATAGGATTCTCCTTCTTGTCAATGACCAAGGATGTGACCAAAAGATGTGGCATTGCAGGTATCGCAAGATCTTGTCTGCATGGAAGAGCACAAATCCACCTCCAACAAATGCTGCTGAAGCCTCTTGTCTGGTGCTCCGTGCCTTGCAGGGGCACCGCAAGACTGATGTTCAAGTACGTTCCTGTGTGCCTTCTCTTTACCTTGATGGGATGGTAGTAGTAGTATCATTGGAAAAAAAAACATGAGCTGTAGGATCCAAATGTTAGTTCTTTGATGCTACTTCCCCCAAGTGTCTCAAATTTACATGTAATCAAAAATAAAATATGCGGCATCCTTCTTGACTAGTTCTCTTTTGTGGTGGCACATTTCAGAACTATGCTCGCTGTTGGAGTGCCTTATGTTGGCGAATAATTGAGTTTTATGATGTTCTTAAGTAGCAGTAAAGTTCAGTGCTATTGAGGAATGAATTGCATCACATGTTCATTGATATCTGTCTGCTCAGCTGAAGCTGACTACTCTAGAAGCAGCTTAGAGGCACAATTGTGACAAAGAAGCACAATGATGAATGTGAAAAAACTCATGCAGCAGGTGCTTTATCCTATGATTTTTCAAGGGATGGCAGGTCAAGTCATGAAAGTAAATGCATGCTTAGAGAATGAGGCATGTGAGCTGGTTTTGATTTGGCATTCCTTTGTTGCAGGGTCTGTTGTCCTTCTATGATCTCATTCCAGTGGATGCTACTACGGTAGTTGTGCCATTAACTGCAGTTACAGTAACTGCACCTACAGCTCGATATCCCCATGTGGCAATTGTTGCTGGGGGATCTCAATGCCTGAAGTATGAGATTCAAACTCTTCCAGTAAGTGCCACTGGCTTTCAGTGCAATGCCCATAGAACCTGAACACCAACCATCAAAGTTTTGGCTCCCATATTGCTTCCTTCTCCTCTTGTTTCTTCTCTCTTAAAGTTTGGGGTCTATGCCCATCCTATAAATGGCTAGTAGCATCTTATGAATACAATTTCGAACTTGTCAGACAATTTACAATAATCAGGGGTCTGTTGGGCCTTTATTGACACAGTTGACATTGCATTGCAGGTGGACAGTCAGTCAGTGGCTGATGGAGACACTGTTACAGTGTATGTGGATGTGATGAAGGATGCACGTGAAAAAGCTGCAGTGCCACAAGCTGTAATAGAAGCTGTACGCAAGAGCCGCACAGCCCAGCTGCGCCATGATTTAGCAATGGCTGATGCCTTGCAAACTCAGATAAAGCAGGCAGGCTACAAGTGCGACCCCCAACTCTTTATTGCAGGCCACCCTTTTGGTGATTTCTGACACATTACCTGAATAATTTGGCAACTTTAGAACATTTGTGACCAACATTGGAGCAGTTCTAGATTGCAATATGTCAGTGGCTACTATTTTGTTGCTTTATGGCAGTCACTCAGATACTTTTGAGTGTCTCAGAGTTGAGACTTTTATTGACTGGAAGCTTTGTATCACTTTCAGGATTTTTCCTGCAAAGAACAGCAAAGATGAGGTTCTTGCACGCAAGTACTGTGTTCGACTGAGGTAATCAACTCTTGGCCTGCCCGACATGTCAACTCTCAAGTGTTGATCTTTGTAGTCAAGGGTGAAGGTTAACTTGGATTGATATACCACAGTGACATGTCAAATCCCACACTTTTTGAACAATGCAATTAATTAAATTTTCGTGCATAACTTTCCTGTGGTAGTGGGAGACAATTTTTTGGCTCCTGCACGGCCCTTCATTAATTAGTTTTTGATCCCATAGCTTGCTTTTCCTGCATAAAAGATAACAAATGGAAACTCAGAAATATAGTCCATGGGAATTGCTTCACCTGAAACTTCCCCACATGACGGTGTTACAGTGATATAATTCTATTCTTTTCTGGCAAATGGTCCTAAAAATTATTTACATTGTGAAGGTTTTAATGTGTCACTATGATATTAGTTGTTTTCATTTTCCTTTATTGGAACAGATCATCGAATTGCACCAAGTGAAGAGGCTGTGTAAATCACTCTAATTACCTAAGCAATGGGGATTGACTACCTTTTGGGAGAATGGTTTCAGTTCCCAATGTTCTTCCAGTTGTTCCCATAAAGACAGAGATAGGTGCTTACCAAAACAGGTAATGACTCTGCAAGAATCTGGTATTCAATGTGACAGGGGGGTAGATGCACCAGAAACCAAGCAGCCTTATGGGCCACAGGCCAAGGCTGTACTTCTTAGCCTGGTGGAGGGGCATTCTCTGCGGGTTCTGGTGTATGGTGTCGACCAGTATGGGCGCATTGTTGCTGACATTTACTGCAAGAACGTGTTTATCCAAGTGTGTCACCACTCCCTTCTTTATCAGTACTGTTTTTGGAAGTCAATTCTTGTTGCAGTTTGCAAAAAATTGTAGACAGCTTGATACCAAGCAAGCCCTGCTTTTAGTGCACTCTCTTGATGCAGTCTGGGTGGGCAGTTTTTGGTTGCTATAATCACATCATCTCTTAGACCTCTCTGTTTCTTTCAGATCATCTAATAACTCTCCTTATGTGAGTGCAGGAGGTGCTGTTTAAAAAGGGCTGTGTATGGCATTATGTTCAGTATGATCGTCGTCCTGAATTTGCACAGGTAGGACTTCACCAGGGCTTTGCATCAAAATCTTCTATGACATAACTTACAAAAGTAGTAGCCCCATAAGCAGATCCAAAACTTAAATATGACTCACAAGCTGTGTGGCAGCCAGTGATATGAGTGCAGACATTTTTTACTGGTGCTTATTGGTTTTCTTTGAGCTTCAATTGTTTTCAGATTCAGCCTGCAGAGGTAGGGACCTTCATCATGCATTAAGTGGATGTGTTGCTGCAAGAGCTCACAGCCTACCATTTAGCAAAAGAAAGAGTGAACAACCTGGCAAAAATTCACAATTTTAGAGGATGTTTGGATGCCAATAGTCCATCCACAATGTGCACTTCACCATTTTATCAATGCTGATAGTTCATTTGGAACTTGTATTTCAGTAGCATGTCAGCTGTTGTCAATATGGTGATTAAAGATTGTACAATTATCTGTAGGTTAGGAACCTACTTGTTCAACAAACAAGCTTAATTAGTTTGTCAAATTGCCCTGTGGTTTCCAGTGGGAGAGGGATGCACGAGCTGCACGAGTGGGCTTATGGGCTAATGCGAATCCTGAAAAGCCTTGGGATTATCGAAGACAGAAAAAGAACCAAGGATCTCAACATTGATGATCTTTAGTTAGGTGAGTGGTTCCACACGCTGATACATGCTTTTGTCTACTGCAATGTTATGATGTGCCTCAAGAAGACCTGCACACATGACAGCCCAGCTAGGAATCCATACCAACCATTCACTCACAAAACAGTTGTTTGCTTTGATGTAGATTGCACAGTTGGCTAGCAGAGAGAAATGTGTTCACCAGCATTCGCCAGGTCACAAATTTATTACATAATTTCCCAGAAGCTTGAACATGCACACTATCTCATGTCTTCATCGCTTCAGAAATACAAGCTTCCTTATGTATGTACATTACATCAGTCATGACCTTTATACCAGTTATAGCAAGGTGCAAGAGTCTGATCTGACTAGCAGAGAGAGCTGGAAGCAGGACCTTCCTTAGTTAGGTGAATTCTCCAGGAACTGAATGCAGTTCCTGTACTCAAGGATATTCAGAATTCTTTCCAATACTAGTTTAGTGCACTATCATGATCAGTCTTAAACCCCAGAGGTAGACATGTGGGGAGGTTACTTTTACATCTCAGATATAGACATAGACATAGGACACATGTTAATCCTTGGACAATTAATTCGAATCTTCACTCTTGGAATAAGATAGGGAGCCATGTGCCCCAGCTCTGCCAGGTAGGAACATTCTTATGTGGGAGTTGTGCAAGTTGGGTTTTATCTCATAAATCTTGTTGTTGATGATTCATATACATGGTGGTCATAAGTACATAATTGGGTGTCAATTGTCATCTTGGGGAAGCATAGTATGAAAGTGGAGATATTATTTCCAAGGTTTAGGTACAAACTTCTCTTTCTGTCACCACAAGTCACAATTGTATGATGGGCTGCTGCTGGATTGTGATGTAGCCATACTTGTGATCATCCACAAGAGGAATTAGCCAAATTTGGTTACAGATCAGAGAGGAAAGTAGACAAAAAATCTGGTAACTTTGGCTCAATTTTTTTGACAAAAATTCTTTGTATGAGTAGGACTGGAAATTTTTTGATCACCAACTGATGAAAAAAGTTGCCCTGAAAAATAAATGCTGGGAGTTGCTTTTACAAAGCTACTTTTAACTTAGATATTTGTGCTTGATGCACTTAATTTTTTGGAATTATGAGATAGTTGAATTAAGGTTACTTAAGTATCTGGTTGCATGTGATGTTCACCCCAGTTATGCTGTAGGTAACATATGGACGGGATGATGACCTTATGCATGCAATACTAAAGAAACATCTTGCATAAACCCTAAACCCTAAACCCATCTTGCATTTCCATGTGAGATGTGCACTTTCTATTAGGAGTAGGCGAGAGTTGGGAGTGGATCAGCAAGTTTGTCACAACTTGTGTGATCCTAAGGTTGTGTGGAGAGCATTATTTTCTCATTGTTCTTCTGTCAATTTTCTGGAGGCATGGAGATTTTCAATTCCCAACAAGCTGTAGGGTGAGTTTTTGCTGTGGCAGGGCCCAAGGTATGTATTTATTATTTTTATGTGCACACACACACACACAGGCAGTTTGTTTGTAAATGGACTTATGAAGGAAGTGACATTTTGTGATCTGAGTACGATATACAGCCAGCTAGTGTATAATACTATAAACCTCACAGACCAAAACAAATATTGCATAAATATGCAATTATTTCATGGCAGGATTCCTTGTGTGCAATGTGCGCATTTTGGCAGCTTCAGGTACGTTTCTAGTCCACAAAGTCCTGAGCAGTTTGTTGTGTCTGTAGACAGGCCCTTTCATTGCTCTGCTTTTACCTGCAACTAGTCCAAATCAAAGGTGCTAAGTCATGGGGGTCATTATCCTGCCAAGTCAGAACAAGACTTGGGTCTCACTTGAAATGGTGCAGTAGTAGTAGTAGTAGTAGTAGTCAGTGATCGTCAACTCTGCAGGTGAAAAAGAAAGAAACAGGAAAAACCAACCAAAGCAACAAACAAAGGAGGTACGGGCTAATTTTAGCCTCTTTGTCTGGTTTAAGGATTTGTGCATGTGTTAATGTCTAGTGCTACCACAGTAGAGTCCTCAAGTTACTTCCAAAAATCTAGGGTCCAGCAGAAGATGAAACACTCAAGAATCATTATCTCTCTAAGGGAGGTTCTAGGGATTACCCATTTAGAGTTAGAGATAGAGGCAAACTCGAAATCGAAGGCCACACCTCATCAAGCTTTTGATCTGCACTTCCCCTTTAGTCTCTTGAGTTTCTTGTGGTGCTTCATAAGCCTGAGCTTATTGTACCCTAAGCTTTTTAACCCTAAGTACCAGTTGTGTTTTTTTAGGGTTTTTTGTTTGCAGCCAAAGTGGTGATCCTCCAAACGAAGATTTAACCAAATCTCCCTATAAACTAGGTATGAAGTACAAATCTTTAATCAAACTTCTATATCCTTACTTCTGGGCGATTGAAAACCTCCAAAATCACCTCATTTTCGATTTTTTTAAAGTTCTAATTTCGCTTTGTGGCTAAATTTCGCCAATAAAAAAAAGGTTGATAGGTAGGTACCCACTGAAGACCCAGCAAAAACAAATGTCCTTGTGGTGCAGGAGGATTGGTTGGCTCTGCTAAAATTGGAACAAAGTTGTTGGGGGGGTGGGGGAATTGGGTGGACACTGGGGAGAGGGTCCCTTGTCATTGGAGCTTCTGTGCCTTTAGGTTAGGCAAATTGAATGCAACTTTGGAAGGGAGCCCTAATGCACAGTTTTTCATTGAATGTCAAGAACAGAAAAATCAAGTCTGTGGAAAAAAATTGACTACAGCTGTAGTAAGTCAGATACAAACATAAGAGCCTGAGAGAGGGAGGTGCATTGAATGCCAGTGTCAGTCCAGAACACTGACAACAACATGATGGCTTTACTACAGTCTAGAGTCTAGACCTTGAGAGAAGGTAGAAGTTAAGACTGGCAGGAAGTTGGAACCAGAGCTTTTCTCTCTCTTTGACCAAGACTAGAGTTACCTGGGGATAGTGTAGAGTGATTTGTACTGCTGCTGCTGTTGACCTTTGTAGTACACTGTATTGAACTGTACACTACCCTATAATGACCAATCTTGTTTTGATTTCAGCCCCCTAGCTCTCAAGCCCATCTGGAGGCATTCTAGCATATCCTTGGGGCATTTTAGTGTGTAGGATAAGGACTAAGGACCCAGGGCTAGTCTGGGAATCGGGGTCCAGTGCGAGACGGGAGCCGACTGTAGGACCTGAATTACCAGAATGGCCCCGTTCAAGGTCCTTAACCAGTGTAAGGATCTGGTTGTATTTTAAACGGTTGAGATTCATTTGAGAAGGAAGAGAGGCACCTTATGGTGCAAGTTTCCTCTATCCTCCTTGTGCCTAAGGTTCCTCCATTTTGAGGAACCTTAAGTGTAAGGTGATTGGAGGAACCTTAAGTGTAAGGTGCCATCCTCTCCTCTGGCAGAAATTCTACTACAGAATGGGCTCCCAATACATTAGAAAAATTCCATCATCTCTTTATGCTTGCAGAAAATTTCCAACTTCTGCATGCACAGAGCATGTGAGGGAGAGCCTCTATGTTATGTCCATGACATTGGGCTCCCCATACAATGACGCATTACTGCAGGGGCAACCCATGCCTGGAGGCTATTGGATACACTGCAGTGGTTATTGTTTACAATATGTAGGCCTTAAACAATGGATGACTAAATTGGCTGCAGTTTCTTGCCACTCCAGGGGGGCACACAAATGGATCTTCCTCCGACCATCTGCAACTCCAAGAGGAACAACACCCCAGGGTTGCAAATCGTAGAAGCAAAGTTTGCAAGTCCATAGAAGCACACAAAAGCAACTACACAAGCTGATAGTGCATGATGCAATATTAGAGGCTTGTTATGGCCTGGTCCTTTCTATACTAAGAACCACTTGGACCTTGTCCAGGTGATTAAGCATGCTTACATCTTGTAACTCCAAAGGCTTAACCACCATCACTGTCATCAACAGATGTGTGATGTCTTCCTTTAAATGCATTTTTCTTGAATCACCAATTCATGCCACACTGCAGACCAATCTTGGGTGGTTCTCTTTTTAAAGAAAGAAAGACCTGGTGGGTAAGGGTCGAGTATATGGACCATTGACCAGTGATTCTCAAAAAAAATGAAAGAAGTGGTTTGACCCTTAACAACAATTCTTCAGAACAAGATCAAAGAACTGGTTCTTTCAGAAAACTTGCAAGTTCTTTGAAAATTTTCAAAACCCCAGAATCCACAGTTATGTTATGTTGTAAATTTTCAAAAATCTGGAAATGGGCTTTCTTTGATTTTGAAAAAAAAAAAAAAAAAACCCCAGAACCGGAGGTTCCAAAAAAAACAAAAAGGGGGCCAAAAAAGGAGGAGACTGTAGACCATTTGGTAGGGGGCAGGCCAGAAGGACAGGCCCTAAAGGGATC
>Ga0116227_10001095_pt1 | contig 58580 bp, 44 predicted proteins | sample S1TSphgellanicum_FD_89693 | JGI IMG/M metagenome (GOLD analysis project Ga0116227, IMG submission 89693) | Host-associated microbial communities from peat moss isolated from Minnesota, USA - S1T2_Fb - Sphagnum magellanicum MG | ecosystem: Host-associated > Plants > Peat moss > Unclassified...
ACCTGAATAGAATTGAGAGATGAACTGACAATAAGGTTCTCAAGATTGAAGTTCTAACAACATATCAGCAAACAGGAAAAAGAAGAAACACCACTCTGAAATAATGAGATAGTGGTTTGAACAACAGCAAAAGCCACAAGCATTTCCAGAGACCTTCAACCCATATGGTAGTGACCAGTGAACATAACATCCAGATAAGCTTCATAAGCTCTTGGCAGTATGTGGAGATCAAAGCCATACATTCACCAACATGTATGTGGTAGCAGTAATATAATAGTTATCAAGCATTTGGCTATTTTTTCATTTTATGGGATCTTAAGTGTATTGACAATACCTTCATGACAATAATGAATATAATATGTTTATTGTATTAACGTATTTCATTTTTGGGGGATCCTTCGTGTATTTGCAGTGCCCTTTTATTGATGTGTGCATGACATAAATATATTAATTCAATTATTGCCAATCCCCTTGTTTCGATGCATTACCTTCAAGAAGTTTTGCTTAACTTTTATTGGGTTTTAACACATTTTCAATACAAAAACATTGTGGTTTAGGTTTCTTGTGTTACTTATAATGTGTATATTGATATTGATCTAGTGTGTGTTTTGAGCCCCAATGTAGGTATTACAATTGAGGAGGAAAAATTTAATATGTGTTTTGCTAATGATATACAAAAATTGCATATTATATTCATCTAATGGCAAACAAATCAAAAGAATAGGTTTGCATCTTTGGTATTAGTGGGTTTTGGGTGTTTATGGAACATTATGGGTTCATTCTTTCAAGCATGTATCTTAAGGTTAAAACATTAAAATATTGCATCAAAGAACAAAATGACTCAATTTTTTATATAAATATGGCCTATGAAACATTACATTAATAAATGCAAAAAAGACTCATGGAGAATCCAAAATGTAAAATGTAGTCCACATCAATTTATACAAAAATGCACACTATGTTCAAAAACCTATTCAATGACCATCATCATTAAAACCAAAAGCTTGGTGATAAGCCTTGGCCACCTCCTCTTCTACTCATGCTCCATGATGGTGGGTGAACATTTGGCAATGCTCTATAGCAAGATGAACTACATCAGCCACAAATTGGTCCTTTGTAGTTCGATCTAACCTAAATCATAATTTACACAATTTGTCAAAAGTAACTTCAAAATTCTAGTAGAACAATTGAATATAAAATAATGGAAGGGTTTGAAAATAAATACCATTCGTGAATGGTCTCCAATGCATGGAAATCAAGGATTACCTACATATCTTCAAATCAAGTGGACTTGTTAGATTCATGCTCCCATAAGGTGGCATTTTGGAATGCTACCTTTGCATTCTTCACATAGGATAACTTGTGTTAGAAGATGGTATCACCAATTTTTTCATCATTTTCAATTTGTGAAAATGCAGCTTGAAGATGTATCCCACACCCCAATTAGAAATGCCCAAAATCTTCAACAAGATCTTTGAAGCAAGCTTGACTAAAAGTGGTTTAGGGACCTCTTCATGCCCTTGTGTTGCTTCCTCTAGACGATCCCATTCCAATGCAACTTTTGATCGTGCACAAACAACTACCTTCTACTCATTTTGTTGCAAAATAAATTGAACATCACTCAAAATGTGGGCATTCGTGACCAAATGATTTTGATGTTGAAGGCCCCGTTCACAAGTTAAAGGGCACCTAGGCTTTCCTTTTTCAGCAATGAACTTATACACCCTCTTTAGGTGCACAATTAATATCCACTTTGTAACATATAATTCCTTGCACTTTCCAACTTTGTAAGACAATTTCAAGCCTTCTTTGACCCATTCAACACCCTTCTTTACAATTCGAGGAGGGGGAGGGGCCTCCAATAATATTACATTAGGGCCTGTTGGAAGGATTTCTTTAGCTTCATGGTCCCGATTGGAAAGTTCATCAGTTGGATCAGCTTCAAAATTCACATTAAAGGCATTTTCTTGTATGTTGCCCAGAAGGATGGGAGGTTTTAGGGTGCCCCTTTGTGTTCTTTTGCACATTTGCACTATGTTGTAGAAAGAATTTTTTTTTTTTGATTAGATGTGTGGTAGGGTAGACAAGGATAAAAACCCTTTTTTTCTCAAGCAGGGCAAGGCAAACAAGGACATAACCTACCCTACCTTGTTTCTTTCTAGTTCTCTATGGCAATGGCAAGGTAGGGCAAACAAGGACAAAACATGACCAACTTTGTTTTTTTTTTATTCTCTCTAAACAAACTAAGATAGAAGGGTGATGACAAGGCATGCAAACAAGGATAACACTGGCTCTACCTTGTGGCTTTCTATGTGCCCTGTTATTTTTTGGTTAACACACACCTTGCAATTCTTTGGTTCTATTTCCACACATAGTTCTACTTTACAACTTTTTACCCTACTATTTTATGGTTCACAACTCTATGGTTTTGTGTGCCACATACACACAAAGTTCTTTACCTTGTTATTCTTTGGTTCACACACGCCTTATTACCCTCCTACTTTTTGGTTCAAGCATGGCCTATTACCCTATTCTTCTTTGGTTCAGACATGCCCTATAACTTTCTCATTTGAATGCAAATAGGATAACATGAGTCGCACCAGCCTACTTTTAGGATTGTTTTTGGGAAAATATTCCTTAAAATATTCTTTAAAAAAGTCTTCAAACAATTCTTCAAATTTTTTAATAATTTTTTTTATGTTATCATGTCAAGGTTTATGTAAAAGATTTCAAAATATATGCAATTTTCAAAAGTTTTGAAGTCTATTTATAGGTCTTTTTAGTGCTAAAAAACACACGTTATAATGTTTCATGAACGTTTTTGAAAGCTTATTATTCATCGAATATTTTTCAAATTAATTCACATGTTCCAATAATATATTATGAACCTTATTATATTAAAAAAATCTTATACTTTCAACATCTTCTAAACATGAAAAAATAAACATTGGTTACATTTGACGCACCCCCAAATTCCTTGGTAGACTCAATTGCAAGTCTAAATGTGAAAACAATGAAAAGATAAGGAGTTAGGGCATGCTCCTTGGCTTACAGCACTTTGGGGGTAGAAGGGCCTGTTGGAACTCCAAGATGGGGACTAAGAAGAGTGACAAGCAATTCAATTGCTCACATGGACCTACACAAACAAAACAACAAGTTGGTTAATGCATAGTTGGAACACTTTTGGTGCATGGACAAACCACGGGTAAACATGGGTTCACAAAACTCACCACAGCCCCAACTTGGGGGAAGCCACCACCTTCCCCTTAATAGTATTCTCTATGCCTAGCCATGGGGCTAGCACCCAAATGTCATTTTGTTTCGGGACTCCAAAGTGGGATCCTGAAATTCTTGAAATTGGGACTTTTATGATTTTGGAAGCCCATAACTTTGTGTGTAGACCTCTAATTGAGGTGAGGTCTAAAACAAAGTTATAGCATTTTTCAAGAGCTTTTCAATGATATGTAGCACACCACCTGCACAAGGAAATCGGGGCGATTCCCGACTTTTAATGGTCGAGAGTCAAATTGGCAATTTGACTCCTAGCCCTTCTTTTGGCCATAACTTGTGTTTTAAGTACTCAAATGGGTCATGCAAACCCATTTTAGACATCACATTCCAAGATCTTTCCAATGATATAAAGTACTTCTCAATCCAATGAATTTTGACCCTTGCAATCACCCTCTAAAAATTTGGGAGTCCATTGGGATTCCAACTCCCAAAATGGGAGCTCATTTGGGAGTGTGAGGGTTCATTCCCTCACACTCTCTTGCACTCTCAAAAACAAGAAATGTGACTCACGACCTCACTCTTGGCCTACACCTTTATAAGCCCTTGCCTTGGTCGCAAGCCTAAGGATAGGGTTGCAACAACACTTGTTGTGATTCCTGTTAATGTGATCACACCCATTTAGGTTTGCCTTATAACAAAAGCCTTTTACTTTTTGGTTCAAACCACAAACTCTTTGGTTGTTATTCTTTGGTTTAGGTTTGTTATGTTATTGTTTTTCCAAAGTTCTGGAGTTTTATGGGCTCACACACCCAAGTTCGCCATGCTACCTTTTTATTATTTTTTTGTGTTTGTGGTTGGGCTCACACACACACATTCACCTTGTGCTATTTTCTTTATTTGCCTCCTAGTTTCACATACACTTTTCTGCGGTTCTAGGGACACATTTTGGCCTTTCTCAAGTGTTCAAGCGCACATACACACACACAAGTGTGCCCTAGGCTATTCTTTTCGTTGGCCTCTTATTTTCACATTTTCTAGGGTTCTAGGGACCCATTATGGCATCTCCTTCAATGCAAGGGGTTGCTAGTCCAACACGAGGGGTTGATGTTGGTCCAATAATCTCCCTCAACACAATGTTGTGTTGTAGCAACACAAGCGCACAATTCTCCATCAATGCAATGCATGGGTCTCCTTCAATGTGACACAACAACACGGCAAGTGCACCACGCTCCAACAACACGCTAGGTGCACCGATCTCCTTCCTCCTACAACAACATAACATCACATTGCAATGACATACTAGGCATGTGGGTCTCCTTCCTCATGCAACAATGCAATGTGGTGCTATAGCCACACGCATGATGGTAGAAAGCGAAGGCACATGAATCTCCTTCCTCCAACAAAATAACACAATGCCTAACGATAGAGGTGCTATAACAACGTCATGTTTCGAGACTAGCAACTGCAGCAACGCAACGCCTACTACAAAAATGTTATTGCAAAAGAGAAGGAAATATATATATATATATGAAAGAAGAGGAAAAATGAAAGTAAAGGGTAAGGAGATGTTTTAAGGTTTAGTGTGAGGTGAGGTTGGGAAAGGAATTTTTTAAAAAAAAAAATCCCTTAATCTAAGTTCATCCGGAAAGGGCCTCAATGGCCTCATCCCCCAACTGGTGCACTGATGGGTGGTGGGTCAGAGGAGCCATTATTGACCAACCATAGTAATGGGATCTGCACTAGAATCCCGCCCTCCTGCGATCTGGGGATTCTGGTAGCCCCCTGCTGCCAATGAGCTTGACTTGGGGGTTTCAAGTTCCGAGGCTTGTCATGTCGGGTTTGTTGTCGTGTTTCAAAATTAAAAATTAAAAAATCCAAAGATCCCCAGCAAATCAACAAATGTCCATTGGTTGTACGAGTGCAAAAATTATTATGACTTGGTACTAACTCTGGGTGGGCACCTTGAACATGGAAACACTTTTGCCATCATTTTTGACAAAATTAATTGCTATATGGATGGTGGGTGAGACGAGTACATGGAAACGTACCAATGACAATAGAGCTAAGTTGTACACAACATAAGTTTAAAATTTCATTCCTCACAAATATTGAGATAGTCCTGATTAGGTGCCGTAACGCACTCAGAGAAAATTTGTAGTGTATGTAGAGGGCACCTTATAAGGGAAGATTATATCCATCAATTTCCCTCCTAGAAATTGGGAGGGATATTATGCCTACTACTTAAAGGTGTAAGAGCCCTCCCACTATTGAGGAGTAGGCATAAGGACCCTCCCATTCATAGGCCTCGTGATTTACATAGGTTTCATTCACTATAAATTTTGCCTTGTGCTTTACAATAGGTAAGCCCATGGGTGGGGCCATTCCCAAAATGCAAGGTGAGACTTGGATATCGCCTTGTCCTCGGCCCCTTATTTTGAGAATGCTCCCACCCTAGGGCCTTACCCTACATGTAACATTCAAAGTTTGCAAATAAATCAAAATTTCATAGGAAAAAACTAAAACAAATGCAAGAAAAGTGAAATATTTGAAAAATCAAATCATTTTCCTCCCCTTACCTACTTCTAAAAGCTTAAATACGAAGTACTTATTGGTCAATTAAGCTATTTCTAAGTAAGTAGGTATTTCATATTTTATTTTTTTATTGTACCCTAAACCACTGCCAGGATCACCTTGTGAACTGCTTTCACATGCTTTACCTCGGGTATGGGCTCATACCTAGGGGACATGTGGGGCCATACTTGGTTGCCTCGTGATCCTAGGCCTCCTATTTTTGGAATTGCCCTCACCCATCATGGGGCTTTAAACCCTAACCCTCATGGGGTTTTTTTTTCCAAATTTTTGGCATGAAAAATTTGGAGATTTTTCTTTTCCAAAAACTAGCAAAGTTAGTCCAATTTACAGTAAAAATCCAAACTGGAGTTCCAGCATCTTACCGATATTTTGTGCAACAAAAAGACAAAATTTGTTCAAGGGAAAAAAAGTGTAGTTGAAACCCTAGCAAACTCCATTAAACAAAGCACCCAAGGAAGGGGGAAAGGAAGAAGAGAGAGAGAGCGAGAGAGAGAGAGAGTTTAAATCAGAGTTTTTTTTTCTTTTTTCCCAAATTTGTGAGGTAGGTGGGAAGGCGCTCATCCACAAGGTGACCGAGCCAAATTTGGCTACAGGTCAGAGAGGAAAGTAGAAAAGTTTAGGAATCATGCTATATTTTGGCGATATGCTAAACCTATTGTCTAAATATGGCGACTTTTATTTTGTTTCCCTCATAATGTGATGACTTTGTTGTGCTCCTCTTTTTTAGAAACAAAAAAAACCAGCTTTTGTATATATAGAACTGGCTATTCTTTTATCGCCAGGATGCGAAAATTCGCCAAAACCAGAAAAACTAAGCACAGGCTGCACAAAATTGGCGATACTCCATTAGCCTATTCTACAGCCTCACTGACACAACCTTTTTCAAAATTGGCGGCTAAGATTATTATATACATGCTGATGCAATTTTCTGCGAAGAGTATGGGATAATTTGTGATGGTTGAGATTGTGTTGGGTCGTAGTGAGGGACGATGTGAGCTCCATAAGCAAATGGAATGGGGTTAGAGCACACCAAGGACATGAATTTGTTTTTTCTCTGTTGTTTTTCCTTTTCTTCTTCCCCTTCTTTGTCTCTTGTCTTGTAAAAGACGGAAGCTTCGGGCCGGTGACTCTGACAATTATCATGTCTGTCTTTCAGTACAAAAACTCCAACCTACGTTTGCTTTTATGTAAAGACAACCCAAAAAAAAGAAAAGTAAGTGTAGAGTGTTGTTGAAGGCAAGGGAGGGAAGGAAGGCGGGAAGGGTGAAAAATGGGTTGGATAGTTGCAAGGAATTCAACAATGGAGGAGGACGCAGAGCAGCAACTTCTTTCTGCAACTCCAGAACCGAGAGATGACTACAATGCTGCTTACAGTGTGTTTTTTGCATTGGGAGTTGGGTTAATTCTGCCATGGAATGCATTTATAAGTGCAGTGGATTACTTCCAGGTTTTGTATCCAGATGCACACACAGACAGAGTATTTGCACTTGCATATATGTTTCCCTGTTTATTTACTCTTGTGTACCTCACTTTCTACTGCCGAAAATTCTCTGCATCAAGCCGCATCAATGGAGGCTTAACACTGTTTCTAGCTGCCATTGTTCTGATACCCATTGTGGATCAGCTGTTCATCACTGGCAGCCAAGGATCGCAAGCAACACAATATGTGACAGTCGGGGCAGGGATCACCATGGGTATTGCTAATGCCATAATGGAGGGAAGCCTTGTTGGGGTAGCTGGTGAGCTTCCTGAGCGCTACATGCAAGCTTTTGTGGCAGGCACTGCTGGATCGGGTATGGCATTCAATCTCTCACCCTGCATTTTTTTTCTTCAAGGATGCAGGAATCCAAGGTCAAAAGAAAATTCAAGACACATTTGTGGGGAAACTTCTTCCCATTAAAAATCTCAGCTCAGGCACTTGTGACCCTGAAGGCCTATGTAGAAGTGCACTACATAAGCTTCAGATCATAATTTACGTCTACACCACAAGCTGATGAAGAAATCAGTGGGGAGTAGTAGTGGCAGCTGATCACTGATGCTTTGAAGGTGATGGTCTGAAGGGTTGACTCCGCTCAGGATTCTTGTCATGTTTGTTTTGGGTTTGGCTTGATTAGCTTACATTTTCTTAGGGGAGTTTCTCTCTGCAATCATATATTGACATATTTCTTCTTCTTCTTTTTCTTACCATCAGGTGTGATAGCATCAGTCCTGCGTGTCATTACAAAAGGTGCATTGCCACAAACAGTACAAGGCTTAAGATTGAGTGCCAACATCTACTTTTGTGTCACTGCCATTTTTCTCAGTATTTGCATCCTGGCGTATAATTTGGTCTACAAGCTGCCAATCATGGTGTACTACACCAATCTGAAGCTTGATGCACTGGAGAGTGCAGTTCAGAACAACCCTAATGACCAAGAACATGTGGCACCAAAATCTGTCACAAATTCTGAAGAAATGGAACATACAAGTATTCACGACCGAATTGTATCAGTGAATAAGATGGTAGATCCAGTGAGCTACTGGTGGGTGTGGAGCCAAATCAAATGGCTAGCAATCTCAGCTATAGTAATTTACTTAGTTACATTGTCCATATTTCCAGGGTACATTACTGAAGATGTCCATTCAGCCTACTTGGGAAACTGGTACCCAGTGCTACTCATCCTGAGCTACAATGTCTTTGATCTCCTCGGAAAAATGCTGACTTCTGTGTACATAATTAAGAGCCAGAAGGTCATGATCAGTGGGTCATTTGCAAGGCTGGTTTTCTTCCCACTGTTTTACATGGTTTTGCATGGACCATCTGTTTTGCGCACGGAGGTGCTGGTGTTCATTCTGACTTCTCTATTGGGAGTTACAAATGGTTACTTCACCAGTGTGCACATGATTGTAGCCCCCAAAACTGTGTCACTGTTGGAAGCTGAGACAGCTGGGATCATCATGGTCCTGTTCTTCGTCTCGGGTCTTCTTTTGGGCTCACTTCTTTCGTGGGTCTGGATTATTTGAGCACAAACCTGCATATATATGGTATCAAATGCCTACCAATTCAGGTGGTGGATCCTGAGCAAAACTTGGGATAGTACTCGAGCCCTCTCAAGCCTGAACTCTATCTACAAAGGTGGGTTGGCTTGCCTGCCTGCCAGCATTTACATGTGTATTACAACACCATGGGATTCTTCAACTTGGAAGCCAATGAGGTCACCAATGAAGCAATCTGATGAAATAGAACATTTTTTACAAGAGGGTGCATTTGTAATGATGATATCATTTGATTTCCCTAGAGTTTCGAGTCATACCCTCCTTCATATAGTAGCTCCCCACAACAAATGTGGGAGTCGCAAAATTGGGAATCCAAATTTTACAGCGAAAGAATTGGAGTACACTGTGCTTTCATGATCATGATCCATTCTTTCCTATTTCAATCATTATTATTATGCCCATGCTCAAAAACCAAGAGGGTCATGTTTGGCCCCTTTGACAGTCCTTTGTTGTTTATGACTTGAGAAATGCAGGTCAAGCACCAGTGAAGGAATGCATTTTCAGCAGTGCTAACTTATACACAGCTGTGATTATTATCTTTCTCTATTTGTAGTAAGATTTCTGAATCCTTTTTCGTGCGGAAGCAAGTCTCAATTTCATAGAATGGATTGGATTCAATGGATGGTGGAGGTGACTCAATTTGGAGCAATCTCTTCAGTCGACATCACTACCATGCTCAGACTGGTGAACAAAACACACACAGTTTGTTATCTCCCTTCCATTCAACACAATGAGCTTGCTACTAATTACTAGTTCATATACAAGTTACATTCATTCACTGTGGTTAGTTGGCAATTTGGAGCTTCACCCATATGTACTAGAGCTTTTTTTTCTTGGAGTGTTTGAGTGATCCTTGAAAAAGACTTAAATCCAAACATCTACCCCACCTACACTTTCATCCCAAATTATTCCACCACACCTATCTTAGGGTTGGCACTGTCTCTAGTGTTTGAGAGTATGTTTTTTGTGGAGATTCAGTATTGGAACTCTGGTATTATACCCATTGGTTTGGGTGGCTGCATATCCATTCTCAAATTGGTCAGATGTGCTCAATTGTTTTTCTCCGAATTTTGTTTTGCACCATCTTGTCATTCATATGTGAGCCAATTTTCCAGAACGCATGGCTAGTTTGAATTCCTTGACTTACCTTTGCCATATCTTCTTCACCCAATAGTAGCCAATTTACACAAATATTGTGCTCTGGCTTTTCTGAGAGCTTGGGTCATTGGAACCCAAGCCCTGAAAAAACAAAGATCCACAGCAATTCAAGTACATAGACAAGTGTTCCTCTCAACTCTGGGTTGGGATGTCCAAAGTTGAGAGTTGAGACCTCTAATTTAGGGCATCAGTAGACCATTGAGAGGTGTGTGCACTAATGAATATGAGCTCTAGTGTGAGGGGAGCATGAGCGTTTGAGTGTGTAGGGACCATGAGCTTGAGAGTGCAAGGAGCAGCAGCTTGAGAGTGTGAGGAGGCATTGCAATTGGGTTTCAAAGTGCAAAACCAAAGCAGTGCATACCAAGGCACAAGTTTTGAATCACACTCTAGGAGGGTTCATGAGCAATTTGTTTACTGGTTGAAGAGCTTTGGTCTCTTTCACCCAGAATGTCTTTCAAGGTGTTTAATTTACTGCACCAATGTGGTCTATTGTTGGCCTCAATTAGTAGAGTAGAAGGTTCAGGGACTCTTGTATACTTATCATTTTGATTGGAAAATTCAACAAATGCTCTATCTACAGTTTAGTTGCCCTATCTTTCCTATCTATTGCACTCTGGTACTGCATGTCTGTTGCCCTGTTTGTTGCACAAATGCCCAATCTGTTACACTTCGGTGCTTCCTATCTTTGCACAATAGAAATTGAAATAGGTTTCTTGGATACAATGTGTGTCCAATGGCAAGATCTGGATGTCATGACCAGATGCAGTAATATCGTTTTTCAGCTGCAGGCATGGGGTAATGGAAAATGATGAACTCAAATCATACCAATTAGTTGCAGGTCACAGATTTGGGCATATGTATCATTTCTGCACATTTTGAAAATCAGGCTATGTGACCAACAAGACATATTGTTGGCTCAAAAAGAAATTTTTAAAAAATTGTTCTACATGAGTTTGCACCTTCTATTCCATAAAGAGGGAACCTAACTTGGTGCCTCTATACAGGACCCACCTTGTGCTTTACCCCAAGTAAGGCACTCTGATCAGAGGGACCATACCTGATTCAACATCCAGAGTCCCTTCCACCTCGCCCTGTGCTCTATCCCAAGTAAGGCACTTCAATCAGGAGCATATCCCATTCAACATCAGGAGGGGCTTGGAGACCTCACACCTCAGCAGAAAAATGGGCAACTACCTTCCCCTGTTGTGAAAGTTAAGAGTATATCCATCTTCAAAAGAAAGAAGGAACTGCACATAAGCATCAAGAGTCACTCTTTAGTTCCATAAACCCTTATAATTTGAAATACTAAATGCAGTAAGTAAAGTCACTTACATGGAATAAATACTTGCAGGCCACCTATATGTCAAAATGGAGTGTCGCTCTATTTGCAAACATTATTTGACAGCACCCAGCTTGTGCCTACATTAAAACCATTATTCCTGCTCAAAACAGAAAACCTCCTGCAAAAGGATAGTTCATACTGAACTTCCACAGCAGGAGATCAGTAGAGGCATCCATATAAGCAAATCAAGATGAATGAGCATGGCACCTTTTAGGTAGTGATGCAATAACAGCAGACATAATAATCATAAGATTGATCATTTCTGTTGATGACACTAGAAGCTGGAGGAACCTAAACAGAGATTACAAGAAAAGATGATTTGCTTCTAAGTCTCTCTTAACTTTCATGTTACGAGCACCTGCCACCCTCTAAACAAGCACCTACACAAAACACCTTTTTCCCCCTCTCAATCTCAGCAGGGGCATCCAACAATCTGTTTATGACATGTTCCAGCAGAGTCAAAATTTGACACATTGGGTAATAAACAGGGTGTCTGTAGGCCACTGAGCATCTAACAAATCTGCACACAAAACATTTATGATCAGGAGAATTCATGAGCTCCACAAATGTCAGGGTAATGTGTTTGGCTCTACTTGCGGTGGTGGCGACGTGGCTTCAGATCTCCCCTTTGTCGCTTTTCATCCTCCCATTCTCGTTCATGTGTCCTGATGCAACCAAGTCAAGAAATTTCTTTCCATTTTACCTTCTTTTTCAAGTTGAATCATTTCAAATGAGAATACCTTGGCAAAATTAAGTGACTTCACTGTGCTGATCAACAAATGAATGTTATACAAGACCAAGAACATAAAACTTGACCTGAAACAACTTGGAGGACCTCCAAGTGGACAATGATGCACAGCTGCTGGTCTGAGAAACCAATCAGAACCTACAAATATCTTTTCTCTGAAGGATACTGTTCATGCTGCTCACGGCGTGCCACCTTGGTGTTCTCTTTAGCATGAATACGTCCACTGCTGGTACCTTTGCTGTCATATGCACCAACATCCTCGATAGTCACAACACTCCGAGTGGGTCCTGAGCCACCTTTCCTGTCACGATCACGGCCTTCATACAAGGCAGCTGAACCTGGCAACAATGGTGGTGGAGCCATCCCAAAATCTGGAGGCAAGTCTGCACCTGCCAAGTGGTCGCGTTTGATTCGCCGCCGCTTTGATGCTGCAGATGCAGCTGCCAAATCCTCCTCCTTGATTGCCTTCTCCTTCTCCTTCTCCCGCTCTCTCTCCTTATCCACCTGCAGTGCGTATTCTTGTCTCATTGGTACACACTCACTCAAGTAGAAGCACAGAACTGTTTTTGATTTGAGTCAGTCACGGTAGTAACAGCTTGGCTGAGCTTGCATTCCCATTAGGTCCGCCAAACTGAAGGTGTGCCTCTTTCAGGTTCATTTGAACACCAACATCAACCACTAGTGGGTGGTGGAAATTTCAAAGACAGGCTAGATTAGACACAATCCACCAAGCTGTGGGAACATTGCAAGGGACGTTCCGACGTTCGCCAGCACAGATAGTTGTACAATAGGCTTTTATGTGGGCCCTTCTTGCCAATAAGAACCTCCTAAGGAATATTTTTACTGGAGGCCCTTGTCCAAAGTGCCAGAGAGAGGCCCCCATTGGAGCAGTTTCGGCCCTATCCATCCATGGAGTATCTGGCTGTAGCCTCTCACCACTTCAGTCCCTTTTCTGAAAGGTTTTCATAGTGTCAGGATCGAGACCTCTCGTAGGCCTGCGTTCCCTTCCCCAGTCAGATAGGTGAGTGAATTTCTTTGCAGTGGAGACGAAACACGCTGAAGACCCTTGGGTGAAAAGCTGACTGGAGAGATCCAGCACCATTTGGCCTCTCCAAGACCTGTGCTCTCCCGTGCACATGGACATTTTATTTGGATAGGTTTTCACAGGACCCCATAAAGGGAACATACATCAACACTACACACATTGGACTTATTGTTCAACGACAGAAGATTACTATTGACATAGACCCCGTTGTTGCAATTACACTGTGGATAAGACGAAGACCCCATAGGCGATAATTTTGTGCATTGATGGAGTTTTCTGAGCTGCAAGACAGATCCCAGATCTGGATCTCTAATCTCAACTTACCTTGATTGCCTGATCTCGATCATCAATGCGTTTCCGGTCACGAGATTCATTCTCTCTCCTCCTCTCCAATGCAACACCTACAGCCACTCCATCATCATTTCGCCTTTTCTCTGCCTTATCATCCCACTGTGGTGAGAGCCTTTGTACATTGCGAAGGACTCGTCCTGCCTCTACTGATTCTTCTTCACCAACCCTGCTGGCAGTGACTGTGCGGGGTACCACATTTGGTGGAATAGGAGGAGGGGGTGGCAGGCTATGTGGCTGATTCTGCATTGGAAAGCGGTCATCAGGGTGGGGTTGCTCTGCAGGCAGGTCACTGTACCTTGTTCTCACCCGGTCAGCCACCCTGTCTGAATTTCGATCTACAGACCTCTCCTTTCCTAGTTGTTCTGATGATCTGTCCCTGAATCGGTCCCCTGCATGTTCATCTACCCGATCTCTTTCTGTGACTCTGTGCTCCCGCTCAACCCGATCTGCACCTCTGTCCCCTGCCCTATCTCGTGCTCTCTCCAAGGACCTCTCACGAGGCCTCTCAAATACACGCTCATCATGATTCCCAGTATCGCGTTCAGAACCTCTTTCACGTTCTGATGGGCGCACTTCTCCAGCCTCAATGCTCTTATCTCCACCATTGTCCCCTTTCCTTCGCTTATTCAAGCGATCTGCATCATCTGGCAATACTGACCGCTTCACTGACCTCTCTTTGTTACTTGTGTCATCTACAGGCCTGGCAAGTGTGTGAACATCTTCCTGCCGAGATGGCGACTTTGATGCTGGTGTATCATTCACATCAAGCCTGGTGCGCCCCCTTTCACCATTCACTTTTCCTTCTGAGACCTTAGCAGCAACGGCTTCAACTTTGACACTAGTTTCAATCTTTGCCTCAACACTGCTGCGCATCCGAGGAGGATTATCATGGGGGAGCCTCTCAGTCCCTGCTCTTGCTGATGATAGCATTGATGCCTTCACTGGCCCAGTCTGGTTACCAACTGCAGTCCCATTGCTTGTTACTCCAGCTGCAGCTACAACTGTTGAGTTACGCTGACGGAGTGCTGGACCAGTTTCAGAACGAGATTCTCGTTCAGCTTTTGGAGGCGAAGTTGCTGCACCTGAGCGACCAGGTCCAGCATCATCCCTTGCAACACTGGTACAAGCCAACAGGTTGATTCTTTAAAACAATTCACCATACTTGTGGAGCAAGAATAACATTTGACTCCCCAGACAGGAATAGAGGAAGTCTACAGGGAGGGAAAAAAAAAATTGCATAACCTATGTCCAACTCTTTTGCACATTAGATACTATGGAGAGAATATGAAGAACCACAAGGCACATGGCATTCAGAATTGAAATGCAAACAGAGAGAGACTGTTTCAAAGTTTAGAAAGCCAATATCCTGAGAGTATTAACAAGAAACCAATAGGAAAATTTGTTCATTCCCTCTGAGCCATTGGCTTCATAAAAGTGAGAGAGCAACCTGACAACTAGATTACAAAGAATGTCCATTGTTGCAGCATGAGACAAACTGGACTTTGGAAACTTGCAACAGAAGAAAATCTTGCTGGAGAGTAGGTGCAGATTGGAGACAATCCTACACCAAAGTCTCCTGACCCCTAATCTCCTACTTCACAGGCTGCAAACATGTGCAGTTCCAATTAAGCATATGATGGAATGGGCTTTTCAGGGAATGAACTTTCTTGTGCCAGAACAACCAAATGCTGAACATGAGGTACCATACAGTGTGCAAACAAACCTGCTTGTTAAAATCTGAGGAACAGAAGTTGAATTTGCCCTTCGAACATGAGGTCGTCCACCCTGTGCAAAGAAAAACTCATTGTTGAGATGGGCACCACAGTTTTCAATATTTGAGTTTGCTCAAATAACGTAAACAAAAATGCCAGTACTTTGGGAGAAAAGAAGATGTAAGAACCACTAAGAGAACCACAGACAAGAGTTTGAGTTGTCCAAGCTAGTACCTCAGACTCAACATTTGATGTCTTCAGAGGCTTTGTGCTTCCATCTTCAAGTTTTATGTTGCCCACTGCACCTTGAGCAGGTGGTCCACCGTGAGATGGTGCTTCCACTGCAACTCTAGAGGCTGGAACTGATCCTCGGCTTGGAGCCACAGAAGCCTTTGCCTCATGAGAACCTGAAGTCTTTGCAGTGCTAACTGTATTGCGCACTGGTGCAACCTTCACTGTCAGCACAGTTCCCTTAGCTTGTGGCTCAGATGGCACTGATTTAGAATCTGCAACTGTATTCACTATTTCTGATGATGTGGGAACTCCAGTGGTCCCACTGCCTGCATTTGATGAAGGTTCTACAGCTGCTGTGGGACTAGGGGCAGCTGCTGAAGCAGGAATACCTCCAGCCTTTGCAGGTGCAGGTTTTATTTCAAGTAGGCCCAATGTGAATTCGTCATCTGTGAGCCACATACTCTGCACAGGACAAAACAAAAAGCAGCTCAAAATCTACCATTAGACTGAGACTGCCCACAAATAACTGAAAGGGGCAAGATTCCAACAAAACAGGATAAGAGAGATCAAAGGAGCAAACCCATCATCATCCAAATAAATCAATGGGAAAAGGCAACAAACACTTTGACAAAACACTGAAGCTCAAAAAGAAAAATGGTAGCTAATGTTTTGACAGAGGGTCATGGTGAAAGACCTTGCGAGATGCAAGGGTTGCTGCAACACCAGTGGCAAGCACCTTAAGATCCTCACGGTCATCACCTTTTATCTTTACCACCTGCACATTTGCAACAGACACCTCACAATGAAAGAATTGCATTCATAATTCTAAAGTGTGAACATAATGTGAACAATCCAAGCATTGTTCAGCAGATTCACATGCGAAAGACAGAAGAAATGTCCAACAGATCATATGGGTTATGCCACTAAAACTGTCACTACACAACAGCATGAACATTTATTCAAAATGGTAAGGCAAGGTCAAACCCTTCTTTCAAGAGTGATGCCACTTTTCTTCAGCACGGGAAAGATGGTAGCAATCTTTGTCAGCACTGTGAGAGCATTGCGAATCTCCATATACTCCTCAGACTCCAGACATTGGATTAGCAAGCGTGTCAGTCGAGAATTCCACTTCCAGTGCACCTACAGACATGAAAGTCAATTCATCAGTTAAGCAGGCCAGATGCCACTTCATCTGCCATAAAGACAGAATGTGTCCCACTGATGGAACTCACAACACAATAGAATAGTTGCTGTTGAACTGTGTACAGTAAACCCAAAATCATAAAATGACATGGAGACAGATCTCACCCGTATGTACTGACCAAAGTTCACACGTGCACTATTTGGATCCCTATAGAACACAGAAAATCCTGGCATATTGCCACATTCCTTCTCATATATCTCCTCGTCACTCTGTCCAAACAACAAACATGCACACAGAGGGACTATTCATTAGTGGGAAGAAACAACAGAGTGACTAGCTTGCTCTGACCACCAGGTACCTGCTGTGGGGATTGAATCTCAATAGCAAATTACTGCCAGCCAATTATTTGTGAAGCCAAATTTACATATCTTTGTTGTAGGCTCACCTTCCAATGGTAGGCCATCTTCAACGTCTCACACAAAAAGCGCCCTAACCTGCCTGCCTCATACTCCGTGCAGCAGCAAATCATGGGAAACAGAGTTTTGCATATAAGAGCATCAATGTGGTTGATGGTGTTGAAAAAGGGGGTCCCCAGAGAGTGGATTGTGTGAACAAATCTGACACAAACCAACATTTCTGGGTTGAAAGAAAAGGATGGGTTCTTGCAAAAAGATAATACATAGTTTCAGAAAAACAGCCTCTTAATAATACTCAAGTTGCATCTGAAGCTAGCAAAGACATGTAACAAAATCAGGCATTCACAAAGTTCCTCATGGCTGAAACAAGCATCAAACTCAACATGCTATCTGCAGCAATCAGCAACTTCTCCATTACTACATACACACATGCAAATGAAATTTCAAGATCCTAATGCAACATTTACAAAAGTATCTAGTGAGTAGTTCCACCAACCTGGCACAATACACAGCATCCATCATGCTCATCACACAGCGTGGGAAAATGCAGCGCTGTAAGAACTCCATGTTGATTTTCAAGGACTCAGAGCATGAAGCAAGCCATCCATCCTTCTCACGCACCAAACGCTGGTTGATGGATGTCACAGTAGCCTCCTGCTTTTGGAGCTCAGCTGACAAGCGATCGAGCACCTCTTGGATCTTTTCCTTATCCTTCTTGCGCTTGGCTATAGCAAGATGGGAGTTATCAGAGCTCTCCTCTAGTGCCTTGAGGGCTGCCCGTTGCTTTGAAATCTCTACCTCGTACCTTTTGCGAGGAACATAGAGGTCTTGTAGTGTCAAACCCCAGAAGGCAGTGTAAAACTCTGGTGACAGGTTGGTCCATGCCTTGGCTGGCAGGATAGAATGAACTATGTCAAGTAGCTCTGACCACCTGCAATGGAAGTTGCAGACAAAAAATTGGGACCAAAACTAAACATCTTATTCATTGACAATACTTCCTGTTTGTCAACTCTGTTGGGGTACACTGACAACTTAGATATGTCCAAAGCACAAAGGTTCAACTATTGTGCAAAAGTGTTTCCTTGTGTGGGTCTTCCCACTCTAGGTGACTAGAGATTGTGCTATCAGCAACTACACATCACAAGGAAGCATACACACTCAAGATGGTGATAACTTACTTCACAATTTTGCGATGGGGACCTAAGTCCAGTACCAACTCAGAAGCAGTCTTTGATGGTCCATTCTCCTCTTTTGAACTGGACTGAGAAAGAGCCTTGGAAGTATCAGCAGGCCATGCAACGTTGGAGCCTTTGTATGGTTTAAAAAGACGGATCACAGGTCTGTATATGAGGAATGCCACCTGCACAAGGAACAGGAAACTTACAATCACAATGCAAGTGCTGTGATCAACCTTATCAAAATTTGATTCCAACAAATCAGTTCAAATTAAACCTTCAACAAATCACTTATCCAGAGCTGTGATTCAGGTCTAGAAAGTGCATGACAAAGGTCAAACTCACTGTTCAAGCTGTTACTCATTGCAGTTATGTTATGGTTGACTATCACTACTACCAACTACTGGTTTGGATAATTTAAATTTCTGAAATCAATATACTCAACAGAAAGAGAAACAGCATGTATAGTTGGTAAGCTGAAGAGACAGCATCCAATGTCCTTTATAAACCAGCTCGTGGAGGAAAGGGAGTGCAAAGATATTTTGAAACTGTGTCCTGGTGCAATTTAGGTCTCTTCAGCACTAAGCATAACAAAGTCAACAGATTGAGAAGGCATGGAAGGAGAGCAACAAATCAAGTGCAAGACTCAAGGTGAGAGACTCACCTCAGGCTCTAGATGGTACTTGTGGATCAACTCATCAAGAGACGGAATGAGCTGGGCATAAGCCAACACTGGAGACACAGCACTGGTCAAGAACTCCACGTACTGCAGTAGTTGACCATGGCATCGGTCGAACTGCTCACTCACCATTTTAATGTATGGTGCATTTGCATGTACCACCACGCTGGAAAAGGTAGCGAAAATGACAAGTAAGGAGGTAAAGACAGGAAAAGTGAAAACTAGCTAGCAACACAGAACTGCACTTCCTACAGTGCACATGAGAGAAACATGGCTAATCATCCCCTATGCCTAAGAACTGTCAACAAGACTACTTAATTGAAGTGCCCAACTTTCCTGTTGAATACAACACAACCAGCAGACAATTCAAGACATTTCACAAGCTGCTTTCTTCAGCCATTATAGCAACCTCTTTTTCAGGAATGCAAGCAATAGTTGATAGGTGTTGAACTAAAAGTTTACAAGCGACCAAAGGAAATAGATATAGTTTAGTATCACCAAAGATTTCTATAGAGAACCAAGCAATGGAAAGCCATCTGCTGATTCAAAACCATTGCTTTTAAGGATCATTACTGGTACCTCTAATGGACCTCACAACTCTCAGTTTCTTCACTTAGAAGCAATTACTGAACCCAGAACACTTCAAAACTAATTTTCATTTTTGTTTGTGCATAAAATTACAACTTTCTAGTGGATCAATGCTGTCATCAGTGACTGTAAAAAACCTAAGGAACACTAAGGCAAGATTGCATTCCTCCCCACCTGTCATATCATGTGACAAATCAGAATGAAATTCCCAATGCTTTTTAAAAGAGAGAGAAGACAAACTCACTGTGATCTTTGCTGCGCAATCAGCAAAAGCAGAGGCACTGCCAGCTTGGGTTCATCCTTCCCTAACAAGGAGTCTCGGAGCCTGTTGGTTGACTTAATCAATGTCTGCCCCACCAAAAAATTCAACATTTTACATGGTTGTGACAGATGGAACACGCAGTTTAGATGTGTAACCAACTGCAGAACATGTGACACGTATTTTGTACCTTGTTGTTCTTGGTGAGGCCAAATGCTGTGGCTTGGTACCGTATTGCTTCTCCACCAGCCATGGCTTCCAACTGGTCCTCAGTCACATTCTCTGTGTACTCCACACCCGCCATTTGCTGCATCAACTCCTGCACACCAATACGGAGAGTCCAGATTATTAAAAAGCTACATAAAGACTTTTTTCAAAAACTGTTTCTCTCACAACTCTCAGCAGGAAGCCAGAATTAAGCTGCAGACTACCTCAAAACTTTTGAACGTGCTGTTAATTACAACTACACTAGATCGTGTTACCTGAAGCAGAACAAGCTCAATTCCTTCTCCCTTTTTCAGCTGATTCACCAGGTACTGGAACAGCCCACGCAGCTCCATTGAAGGATACTTCTTGCATCTGCAATTGGAATTTGGGGATCAGCAACAGGTTCCATGCACAATATCAAGACATACTAACCTATTACCTCAGAAATCAATGAAATCTGCACTGCGACTGCATCTAAGGACAAACAGATTAACTGGTTTCACTTCCAGTGATGTGATAGAAAAGTCAGAGCAAGAGAAATGAAGATTCTGTGATCAAATTATGATGGCCCCAAGTGTCAGAGGACAAGAAAACCAGAAAAAGCAAGGCTGACTTACAGGTGACCCCAGAAAGAGGCAAGTGATTGCAACCAGTCTGACACATTAAGGCCATCATCTTTGAGCTTATCACGCCCACTCTGTGACAAACGCTCTATCACCACATACTCCAACACATCATACTCCAGCTGCATCAGACCAAATGAATTCAAACTTCAGACCCTGTCAACTTACACTATGTAGTTCCCCACTTATTTCCCAGACTCGGAAACCAAACCACTGTGCAACAGTTTGCAATATCTATGTTGTAGTAAACCATAAGAAAGGGTTAACCCCTATAGAGTTGTAGTGAGCATAGTAGTAGTGCCAAACTAGTTGGATCCTTGTGCTCCTGTTGTTCATGGCAAGGTACAGACAGGTTCAAGTCTCCCAGATACAGAGTGGAGGAGCCACAGCTGGAAAGGACAGTATCTGGAGACTACCTAGAGAAGACACTTGCACTTGCTGGCTTCATCCAGTCTTCTCTATTCCTTGTTTGTGTAAGGTCAAACACACCTTGCCCACTATCTTCAATAGTCACTTATTCATAGGGATAATGCATTTACGAGTCCAGGACTTTGGATTTGTGAGGCCTTCAGCACTCACGCAAGTCTCAATTAACACACTGAGGTGTTCAATGAACAGTAATACAAACTGTCTTCCATCTTCTATTTTTTCTTGTCAACCATACAGGTCCTAGAAACAGTGAAGTGCTAGGGAAACCAGGGCAAGATACAGGAGAAGCTTCATGCTTCAATCCAAACAACCAAAGATCCCTTGCACAGTAAAAGCCTCTATCTCACTCCTCCATTATTGAAAACTTCAGACAATGTACAACTGCCACAAATCCCTATCAGTTCTACAAGTCGAAATAGAATGGCCACCTCAAGCAAACACAACACCTTACCTGAGTGAGATACTTAAAAGCATCCACCACAGGTGCAATCATGTCCTTGTAGGCCTCAATCTGTCCCCCATCCACCAGCCCACAGGTATCATAGTTCAGTGGAGTAACCCAGAAGTTGAAACAATGCTTGGTCTACTCATAACATCAACCAGAGGTTTTGGGAAAGGAAACTTAGGCAGAACAACAAACAGTAACAAGAAGATAGTTCAACAGGACAAGAAATAACCTACTTGGTGAACAATTGTACGAAGAACAGTCATGGGGTTTGCATGAGCTATTTTTGCAACCATACGTCCCAACTGCTTCAAGTTCTCCTTTGCAAGTCGCTTCAAAATACGCCTTGTATCCAGCTGCTCCATTTCAGAGACCCAAGCCACAGTATCAGAAATTTGATGTACTTTGATGCCAAAATGTCCTTTGGGGTCAAATAGAAAAGTCTGGTAAAAGTTTGAGAAAATTTCTGCAAAGGGGGTGAAAACAACCATTAATCAAACAGAAGCTATTAAGTACATCACAAAGGGGATTACCCTTGCAGTTTGACGAGCTGCCAACACCATAGGAATCTGCTCATCCTCTTTATCCCACTCCCCATACAGACGATACCTTGCCTGCTCTCCAGATAACCCAAATCCCAAAGTCCTTCAAGACCTCTCTACATAGTCTTTCATAAAGAACCACACAATCACCTGCAAGGAACCTATACTGGAGCTAAAGAAAGAACAATCAGGACAGTACCAAATCCAATTCATCCTACCGAAGGCCTGAAATCAGTGAAGAGATCTGAATGCCCTCAACATGAGCTTTGCCAACAAAGGGAATGATTTCCCCCTAGTTGCACTGATAGCAAATGCACATCATGAGCTGTAGACAAAGGGCATTCCACACTGCACATTCTGGAGTTTCTTGGTACATCACAAATTTGAGTAGCTTTCCAATGCTTGGACAGAAATGGCTATGAGAATTTCAATGTTGAAATGGTTCTCTATCCATCAAGCAGACTTTAACGTTGAAATTCAAACCCACCAATGACCTACAACATCTATCTATGAGAATGCAGAGAAAACTCTACAATAGCACTCTGAAGGTAACCATTCTGTCAGTTCCAGCAAAAACAAAATTTACACAACTAGAATCAGTGTAGTCACAGCATGACATAAGATTCATTCAGCAAGTATAGATTCTCATATTCTATGTGCATCTGATGTGAATGATGACTGACCTCATATGGTAAGAGAGTCATAACTTCCCAAATTGCAAGCCCAACAGCAGGATTGGCTGGCAAAAGCTGCAGTGAAGGAAGAAGGCAAGCACCCAGGGCCTCCTCCAGTTGTGAAGCAGCCTCAGCCTTCTCTTTCTCAGCCTGCCGTACATCTCTTTTCTCTATTTCTCCATCATCTTGAGCATTTGAAACCAATGTTGAATGTGCCAGAGTTGCTTCATAGTATCCCCGTAGGACCCGACAAACCTGGATGCATCAAAGCTATTGGTGGTCAGAGATGAGCCCGAACTTGAGGTAGCAGGTACCACCCCCTCTCCATTTCTCTACTCACCAGAGAAAGTCAGAGTAAATTGTTTGATCTCAATCCCAAGCATCTTGAGGCTTCACTGAAGAGATAAAGAGTGAAAATAGCTCACTGGAACATTAGAACTATGTGTGAACTAACAAAGTACTGGTCTCTTACTTGCTCAACCCACTAAACCACAAACCCACAAACACAGTCTGTGAAAATTGGAACAGGACAAACATGCAAGGTGACCCCAACAGAAGTAAGCCTGCACAGATGGGGCAGAGTGTCATAACCTCCACATTCCTCCTGCCAATCTTCCATCTTCTTATGATCTAAAACTACAACGCTACAGAAGAAGGTCACACTGTCCATCATCATTCATGTTTGCACTTACTTTCTGTAGGAGGAGCACATTGCGATGAAGGTAAGGACCAATTCGTGAAAGCATTTGAAAGACATTCTTTGGGAGTTCTGGAGGGCCAGCCAGTTTCACTTCAATGTCTCCACCCACCCGCGATCCCAATCGGGACAAGTATTCAGGTCTCACATATGCATAGTAAGGCAGAATAGCATTCTCAATTGCTCTGCTAGTCAACCCACAAAAAAGCTGTCAAAATCCTTGGTGGGAAAGAAAGCAGGTGCAGGACTTGTGCATAAATTGTTCCAAAGAAAAGGGTGATTTCTTGCTCTATTAAGATTGCAATGGACTGAGATTACAAACCTGCAGAGACCATAGCAGATCTGCTCATGGGCCACTGGGTGTAGAGGAGCTAGCCGCTCAAAAAGAATATGTGCATGTGGCCTGCAGGAACACATTCATTAAAAATAAATCCAACAGAATACAAGAAGATAAAACTATGTACTGAACACAACCACCTGAAAATGCTTTACATGTTGTTCTCATAACAGAACTCTTACTCATGACAGTCATGTCACCTTTCAAGGATGTGTCACCTCTATGTAAACACCTATCTGTCCACCTGATTTTGATACTGGAGAGCACCACTACATAGTATAAACCCCTAAAACCACAGCTTCAAGAAACCCATTGCAAGTGAAGTAGGTCATTCAGATACACATACCAGTCACCGACAGAAAGGGAACCAACAAGAAGGCCCAGTTTCTGATTTGTCAAAAGCTCATTGGACCGCTCTGCTACTGCCTCATTTTCCATATCCAAGGCTGCATACAAGTCAATTGTAACATCCCCTGGTTTCTCATCATCCATGAGATCCTTTCCTATTGCTGCTAGGTTAATTTTCCCTATCTTGTTAGCCTGCAAACAAAAGGCAAACAAAAGTTAAGGTGTATATTTTCCATCTCCAATGATAACCTCCCATGGCGTGTCATCCTCCATCATATCCAATCCTATTCCTGCTAGGTCAACATAAGCTATCCTATTTGGCTGCAAACAGAAGGCAAACAACCCAGGTGGCATCAATTGTACAGATCACCCAGTACGGCAACTGACTGATATGAGGCCTGAGCTGGAAAGCATGCCCACCTCATCCATACGCTTGTTTGTTATCTCCTCATATTGCTCTAATGCCTCTTGATCTGTGGGTGACAAATGTGTGTATCTGTAATTGAATCCTCATTTCCAATTAGGCCAATGATACTCAACAAGGTGATATAGATAATAGATCTCAAGAGCACACAGAAAAAAGTGACTTTTAATTATGAACCTTCACAACATCACCACCAAAATCAGACCCACAAAGTCCACTACACCCAAGCAAGCATTGACAAAGAAAATCAATGACTCCTTAAATTGTTGAACTGGTTAACTTACAATCGTACAGGAACCAAAACAGAAACACCTGATACAGACCTAGAACGAGCTTTCCAAGCAATAAGATCAACTGCAGCTATGAAAATCAAGTATTGTGGAACCCAATTGCAACAACACAGAGGCCTGCAATAAAAAATTTTTTTGCAGAAGAGAGTTCGTAGCATACATGCTATCTAGATCTATGTAATTTGCTTTGATAAGTGTTGCTGCTAATCTGTACAGCCCAGTGGGTACTGGGTCCTCCACTTCAGAACGCTGGTAGAACTGAAATTTGAATCCAAGAATATGTGTTGTGTGTGACTGTCACAAGATCCCACAAACCGCTTAAGGCCATTTCACAACCAAACAAATATGCTTGTAAAAAAGTGCCGCACTTGACTTGCTTCATTTGTTAAAATTGCTTCATCAAGAGTTGTTGACTACTTCATCTAGAACCTTCTGTGCAAGTATTCATCTACCAAATCCCAATAGTCAAAACCAAAGTGCTCTTGGAAGCTACCCCTGAAAATAACCCATTCTGAGTATAATGGCCCACCAGATGCTAAGCAATCACTCAGCTCCAAAATGGCCATTTTACACCACGCACCTTGGGGAAGAGAGGTATTAGCTCCAAAAAGGTTGTGTTTTCAGGCTGTAACTCAAAGCACTCCAGTACCTTAACCATGGACAAAATTGGAGCAAGCATAAGTCTCTGTTTGCAAGCCATCTCCATGTGCTCAACTAGCTCAGTAAGCACAACTGAACAACAAAATAGAACAATCAATGGTAAACGAATGGGACAAGAGGAATGGATGCTCACAATATCAAAGACACGGTTTGGGTCCAGGTCAAACTGCCCGATCAATGACTGCTCAACATAAGAGCCTGATTGTTAGAGACTACCTCAAGGTTAAAATCCAGAATACAGAGGACTCTGTCCTTAAAAGGAAAGCCAAATAAAAGATAGTCCTTAACCATTCTTTTATTTCCTATTGAAGATATTCAATAAAGATATTCAAGAGTTGAGGAAACACCTTGATGGTGCTGATAACAGCAGTAGCTCTCTGCGGTGTCAAACCATCTGGACCTCGTTGACTAAGCAGTGTCAACTACAAAAGACAGGGTATATATAGTTGTATGAGCTCATCATACATCAAAATGAAGTAGATTGACCTGATCCCATCCTAACTGCAAGCCAGACTATGCCCTGGTCATAAAGTGATGTATATGAGACACTTTCTTGATCCCAAAGTAGACTAGGATAGCAATGGTTACAGTATGAAGCCCTAAATTTAGCTTCTGATGTTTAGCTCAAGAACATCTGGCAGACATGATACTGTTGAAGTGGCAGCATATCTGTATGCATTGCAAGTTCCACCAACCTCATCATATGGCAATCAAAGTTTCACACAAGGCAGCTAAGGTGGCTTGACTCTTTACCAGCTTCGCATACCCTTCACTTTCCTCACGTAGAAGGTTGAACTTAGTTTGCTGATACAAGAGCCTTGTATTAACCCTAACCTGCAAGCCCCAAAGCTCTAATCAGAATGAGATCAGACACACCTTTGAGATTCTCACTGGTACATCTAAGTTCAGGAGTCAAAACTGTTAGCAAATTAGCTAGCAGGCTACTCATGAGATTACTCACTGTTGTAACAGTGAATCAAGATTTGATGAACCCAACACACCTCCTTTGATTTCATATCTGGGGCTTTGATCTTGATCATTTCAGCCTCCCATAAAAACTCTGCCTGCACAGAAGGACAACCAAACACCAATCACTTTATGAGTATGGAAAGCAAATGCTGTTTCACAACCAGAATCATAATTGATGTTCGCACTGGCCTCTGAGAGGCTTCACCACATGCACATTGCACTATCAGATTGGCTGCATGCTCTCCCCTCCCTCTCTCTCCTTCCCAATGTTAACTGCATCCAAGGCCACAAGGCTCGGACCAGCAAGATCCTGCATTTCCAAGTCTCTCTCCCTTGCTTTACTACCAGAACAAAACATTACTTGTGTCAGATCTCATCACCTCACAGCGTTCCTGTAGCAATCTTACAGGCACCAAGCCTGAGTCCACGAGCCATTTTGCCTGTCAAGCCATTGCAGTCTGAATTTAATAATTGATTGGGAACAGAATGCCTCAAATATGTCCAGCACAGCTTATATGCCTCAAATATGTCAAGCACAACATAAGCTGCTGTGACAATGGGAAAAACTAGCAACACTAGAGTACATAATGTTGACACATGACAACAACATGAATCAATGACGACAAGCTGGTGATCACCTTGAACACCTACATTTAAGAACCAAAGATGAGGAAAAGCATGAGATTCAAAGATCTTCATATGTACCGAGAACTTCTCCATACATATGATTTAAGTCAACCTCAATAAAATCGAGAGATGACATGATAAGAAGGTTATCCAGATTTCAGATCTGACAACAATTTAGCAAACGGGAAAAAGAGGGGAAACTCAACCCTAAAACAGAGAAAAACAAAAATTGAACTGAGGAGCAGTTTGAACAACAGCAAGAGTCAGATGATGTCAGGGACCTTTGACAGTGTGTATAGTAGTGGCCAGCTACCATAGCATCCCCACTGACTTCATCAGTTTGAAAGCCCTGAGATAAGGAAAAGCCTGAGATTAAAACTGTAGCTTTCCAAGCCTGATGTTCGTCTCCAAAAGTGCAGGATTGTGGATCATAGCAACATAAGAAGACTGTGGGTTAACGCACCCCAAATCAGCTCCCATACCCACTTCCACTTCTCTATGATTCTCCATTGCTAGAACACAAACTAATGTCAAGTGCAAAGACCAGATATGCTTACCAACTCTGTCAAACGGCTCCGAAACTCTCCAGGCACAGTAAGCTGTAAGGGCACCACACAACAGAGAACTTCAATCCATACAATACAACCAAAATACTGGAAAACCTTGAAAGTTTTAACTTAGAAGGTAGCTACCTTTCTACTTTATTGAGTAGACATAAGACTGCAAACATGCAGTCCAAATGTCAAATATCAAAGAGTGTATTTTGATATCACATAAACAACACTAAAGACCCAAGGAGGAACAAGAGGCCTAATTATGTACTTCTTGGCCCAGATGTGCAATCGTGTCCACAAGAAGAGATGCAGTTTCCTCCTTTGTTAAGAGCTCAGCCAAGTGCACTGCATCTAGAGCAACTCTGCATTTTGTTATCGGTAGCTCCCCTCGTACCTGCACCATGGCACATAAACAAACTTAACCTACTGTGACCCAAGAGGTCAGAACGTAAAAAACCTGTGAGTCTACAACAGACATAAATAGATTCCCTGATCCCACAAAGCAACATGTGAGAGAGACAAACACAATAGGAGTTCAGAGCTTAGAAAGATTATATGAGTAGTTGTGTTATCTTATGCAATACAAAGTGCCAACAAATCTCCAATTGTCACCACTTCATCTGCCAGAAACAGGAACAGACAACTTGACATCCACAGCATAGAATTCCAAGAGAAAAACCCTAACCCTATCCCTGGACTTTATGAGGCAAATCTCAGTTTGCCTTGAGAGAAAAGGTCAACATAGGCAAACAGAACACTCCCAGCCATGAGAAAATTACACAAGACCATTACCATACCCTATGCAAGAAATGATCAGGTTTCAATTCAAGACTTGTGAAAGGAACTCATGCACTAAAATCACTGTTTGTGGGATCAACCTGAAACTTTGATAAGAAACAAAAATAAGCAGGCAATATCTTCCAGCATGTGCTCTTGCTCTCAGTTACAGCAATAATCACAAGAGTCAAAGAATGAAAAGGTTCATTTTTGGCCGACAGAAAGAACACCACAACACACAGGGGATTACTAGAGTCAGAATCTTTGCCCATTATCAAATGCACACCAGCAAAAGTTTTGCCACTCATTGCCAAAATCAACAGAACACACCTGGGAGCTAGGTTTTCATTCAGCATACCAAAACAAAACTTGCAACATCACAAGAAGACCACCTTCGAAGTGTTTGTCTATTGAGACTCAACAAACTGAAAAGGCAAGCAATCATACACAACACATCACAACCAGAACAATCCATATGAACTCAACTCAAACTTACAGCAATCCAATGTCAAGAGCTATCACCAAAACACAAGACTGTGCTAAGCAAAGGGTAGCAGATCGATCTGAGTTTGCTTTTGGAGCCAGCAACTGCTACCAAAAGGACAAAGAAAGGGAGAGGTGAGATAGGGAGGGTGGGTGGCGATCATCAGTTTACAGACAACGCACCACTGTTTGACAAAGCTCAAAAACAAAGCGAGATGGGGTAACAGAGATGGCCAGCTTGCGAGCAGAGTTGGTAGATTTCCATTCCCGAATACAGTCCTCCGTCACGTACTGACATCGAATTGCAGACAAAGCCATGATGGGTTACAATGCTCCTCCTCCTCTTCTTCTTCTTCTTCTTCTTCTTCTCCTTCCCGGATCTCCACCAAACTCTAACTCTTGCTCCGTTCTCCTCCCAAGGTTTTGTCCCCCGTACCTTGCGTGACTAGTAGTGCACAGAGAAGAGCAGTGGCATGAGGGGGACACGAAACCCTAAGAGAATCCCAGTTCCTTTCAAATGTACATTTCTCACTCCACACTGCGAGTCTGTCCTTGGTTTCTTTTGCTGCACTTACTACTGCGCCTTCTCCGTCCGCTGAAATGCAAATCTAGTTGCTGTTTCGTGGCCTGCGTTTGTGCTGGAGCGGAGCTTCGGAAGCACAACACAAGTGTGAAACCCTAATCCGCCATCTCCATCTTTCGTTGCGACAACAGCAAAGTGTGTGTGTGTGTGTGTGTGGGTACGAGGAGCCCAAGAGATAGTAGCCACTGCAGCGTACCGTATGGAAGGGAAGGGGAATACGGTATTCTACAGCGTATGTATTCCTAGTTGTATAGGACGTTAAAAAATTAATTACTTACAATGCAATAAATAGGTGTACATGGCACGTTTTTTTCCCTCTAAAAAAGCCCAAATGGTCAACATAATTAATCATAATATAAAATCTAGAGCTCTATTTTGTTCCACAAAAACAAAAACCATTTAAATATATAATAAATATAACCTCCAATTTTCTTTTTTTCTCTTTTTTTAATTGTTGAGTATAGTCTAGATCAAATTTTTAGTTATTATGAATGTGAATTTTATGGTAAAAATCATAATAGAATAAATAATAATTTATAAAATAAAAAAAATTGCTCATTTTTGTGTGAAGATAATTCCATATTTATTTATATGCCTATTATATACCCTTGGAAACATTTTTTTTAAATATCACTCCCTTTTTAATAGTGATGATTACTAATATAAAAAAATATTGATGTACATCTATTTTGAGTTCTTCGAACTTGCTTACAAAGCTTCATCTTTTCATATATTTATTTTCAAAATTACCTTTATGTTACTTACCTACCTTTATTACATCAACATGTGATCACATGATTAAGGATGCAATATGGCTAAATATATTATAGGATTACAAAATATAACCCTTTTCTCTTCCCATTAAATTTTAACCAATTTCAATTTTTGGTCATTTACATTAATTATATAGGTAGCTAAGTAAATAAGGCTAGGTAAGTAGACTAAATAAACACTAAGCTAAATATGTAGGTTAAATAAATATTAGATTAGGTTAAATAACCTATCGATCTTCGCTTAGCATATTTACCTAGCCTAACATACCTATGTAACATAGCATATTTACCTAACTTAAAATACTTACTTAGCCTAGCATCACTATTTAGCTGCACGCACTTATTTAAATTAAGTTAGGTTAGTTTAGATTAAGCTAGGTAACTAGAATAGGTTAGGAATTGGTCAATGTAAATAGGTTGGTAGGTAATAATAAATGGGTAGATGCTACCTACCTATATACTACTTATCTACTTTTTTATTACTTTTTTTAAAACATAATTGATAGTGTAAGAAAAAATGAAATAAACACATGTTCATAATAATATGTTGACAAAATTTTAATATTTTATGAATGTGTGGTGCATCGGTTAAGGACTTGGTTTCTCATTGGAAAAGTGAGGAGTTCAAAATTTATACATGTTTAGTGGGTTAACTTAACTGAAAGCAAGTTTAAACTAAAGAGCTAATCAATGTAAAGTAAAGCACAATGGGTGAGTAGGTAGGTAAGGTCATTAGATCAACTACATGTGTATCACTAGGTAGGTAGATTGGTGGGTGGTTAAGTAGGTAAGTCAACATTAAGTAATATAGTTTAGGTTAGATAACTAAGTTAAGTAGCTAGGCTAACTAGGCTAGGATGTAGTGGCCATGTATCAAGTCTATAATCATATGTCCATTGTTCACATAGTCATATTTACAATTGCATGTGTAGTCATATATGTAATCATATGTTCAACATGACCATAGTAATAAAAAAATCATTAAATGATGTTTACAATTATGACTACATCTATGACTAGATGATAAAAATAACAAGTCTAATTCGACTACATAGTTATGTAGCCACTTGTAGTCACTACTAACACAAACGACTACAAATGCAATTGCCTAAGTAGTCATAAGACGATGGTTTTGTCATAAGGTTCATTACACTTGTAATAAAATTAAGCCTATCATTGACGATAATATGTTGTTTTGTCTTGTCTTGTTGAAATCTCCCAAACCATGGCCTTAGTTGTAAACTTAATCCCATTGTAAAACCCTAAATGAACAAGGGGTGCATTAAGATGGTTTTGTAATGTTCAAACATACAATGCAAGAATTATTAAATTTTGAGTATTTTCATCACTAAAATGTTAATCAAATATATTTTCATTTTGAGAATATTCAATGTAATATTATTATGTAAATATAAACTATAATTTTCACCCAACCAATATATGCGATCCTATATTTTTATTCAAATAGGTTTCTAATACCAAAAAAAGTGACCCCGCAAATGAGGCAATTATTGAATTTGGAATAATTTTTGTCATTGGAAATTCAAATTGGGTTTCGACATGTACATATTTGTACAATTAAATTACAATATGTGTTCAATATGACAAGCTAGAATTATATTACATTGGCTTATGGACTTCAATTTTGAAAGTTATCGATTATAATTTCTTCTCATTAATATTGAATTTCTTCTTGTTGAAATTTTCAATTTTCAATTTTCTTATTTTGTGAAGAATATGGTTTTCTTTTCTAGTTTTTTTTTGGTGCAAAATGGATTTCTTCTTTTCAAAAAAGACATTGGTTTCATTTAATTTTGATTTAAATTTACATATTTCTTACTAATGGCAAATGTTTTTTTACTTTCAATTCAACTAACAATGAACTTATCGATTTAAAAAAATAGTTTTTTTCATTACATTAATTATAAGTCAAGTTATTCCCAAAAAGGACATGAATAGATTAAGAAACCATTAAAAAAATGTATCATGTATTTGATTTTTCTCCTACAAATTGTTACAACATTATTCTTTGAATTTCATTAAGTTTATTTTAAATTGCATTGTAACCTACAACTATCTAGATTTGGGAATGATCATTCAAAGATTCACCAATGAGAAAATATAGAGATGTAACAATATTGTAAATAATTGATAAACATGTTTAAATGCTCAAGATCCAATATTTTGCATTCTAACAAAAACACTACTTACACAAAAAAAGTGTTAATTAGTTGGCTACCTTATTCCCATTCACTTGTAAAATCATGCAATGCACTACTAACTTTTAGTGCATGTGTCTCTCTAAATTTCATGTAAATTTTTGTGAATTTTATACAACCAAATCACTTTGATTTATTCTTAATTATATCTTGCCTCAATCATGGTGACAAAACTAACACTAAGTTGTTTCATTTTGAGTTTTTATATTAATTTCAAACTAGATTAATTTGTTCATCTCTAACACTTCCCCTTTATCAAATTTCTTCATCCCTAACATTTAGATGTAGTGCATGTGTTTGATACTAAAATAAATTGCTTCCATGAACAAATTTACACACATAAAGTTTTTTTACAATAATCACCTTCAACTACTATATCTTTTAGGTAATGGTGCCAAATATCATTATGTTTGGTTCTATTAGAAACATGTTTTTAATGAAGGCGATTTCCTTGTATATCAATTAATATCATCGTTGCCCTTATTTGAAAGAATCCTAGTTTTCTTAAGTACCTCTCGGACCCATATAACTTCAAACAATTATTTAGACCTTCTTGTCAATAATGTGATGTAATAATTATTTTTTTTAGTTGACTAAATTACAACAATATTGACTTAAAGGAAGGCAAACCTATTGTTGATTATCAAGTATTTGAATTTGCCACCTTGATTAAAATCAAGCCCATTGATGATATACACATTAATAGTTTTGTTTCATCTCTTCAATAATGAATTCAATAGTCATTAATTCCTCGCAAGCACCTTTAAAGTTGTTTGACCTCTTTCCAATGTGGTGGTCTAGGTTATTGCATAATTATTATTTAGGCCAAAACTATAGTAATGTCAAGCCTAGTTCTTATCATAACATACTTGAAGTTGCCTTTAACTTGATCCTTCATTTTTTTAAATTCTTGCTAATCCATTAACATTTCATTCTTCATGATTTTGTTGTTGTTGGCAAAGGATATGTGTATAAGCTTGGAGTTTTTCATGCCAAAATTTGCAATAATGTTCTTGATGTATTTTGTATCACCAAATATGATGATCTTCTCTTCCTTGTTCCACATGGTCTCTATCACCAAGTAGTAAGATATTTCTCCCAACTCTTTCATTTAAAATTTAAAATTTTGTTCAAAGTGTTTCCTTGGTTCAATGTTTTAAACCTTCATGTTCTTACTTAAAAACAAGTAAGTCATCAACAAACAAAACTTGAAACATAGTGTTAATGTTATATAAACATTGTAATCAAATTAACACATCAACAATCTAATCCTTCTAAATCAATTGATGATTCTTGGGTTTTAAACACTTTGAAATATGTTTTTGTTTATAAATCCTTCCTTGGTGGATTGATGTTTGTTGATGCATGCACAACCATTGATTTTCCCTTCATCTCATCAAATTCATCTCCCCCTATTCTTTTAGTTTCATTTCTTTTAGTTTTGGTCAAAATTACATCTTGGAATTTTTTGACAATTATAATTTTATTAGATTCTACATGTAATCATTCACAATTGATAGAGTTATTCCTTGCTATTGCTAATTTAACAATATGAACTAAAGTAAAGTCTAATTTTGAACCTAAAATTCTTGCTTCATTAATTAAGATCATATGGCTTGAGTTTTCTAATTGTGGAATCCATTAATTGGTGAACTTTAGAAGCAACATTATAACCAACAAACATGCATTTCACACTTTTAACTTCAAATGTTGATCTCACTTGATTTGGTATGAATGTATAAGCTTTAAAATTTTAAAAATCAAATGATCAACCATTGGTCTCTCCCCATTTGATGTCTCTTTAGGGGTCATCCTTTTAATTCCTTTATGAGGATTTATTACCTTCAAATATGTCATTATATTGATGGCCCTTTCTTAATATTTCATGTTTACATTTAATGTCCAAATTATTCTTTCTATATTTTATGGAACAAGTGATATATAATGCAATTTTTTTAATTTTATGAAATAATCAAAATATTATATTAGTTTATATGTAAGCGAAGATATTATATATAAGGTAATATATTATCATAATCCAAGTCTATATACCCTATTTACATTCAAGATTATAGTTTTTTTCATTAAGTTGCACCTTATATTTTTTTGAACATCATTTGTAAAAGAAATGAATTTAATCATAATTTCCCTTGGGTTGACATCACCTTAATGAAACATTAATTGAGATTTTTTTTACAATGGTCTTATTAATGCATTCAACCATATATTGTTTTATTGCATTGAAGAACATGTTGACTTTTGATGTTGGATGCGATGCTCAAGTTCAATTACTTCAAAAATGCATTTTCAACATGTAAGTTCACATTTGTTATCACTTCATAGAATTTTCATTTTTTCTCACTTTGGATGTTTTTAACAAAAACTTTAAATTCAATGAACTTTGAAATAAAATATTAGACCATTTTTTGAGATGAATTATTACTGAATGTCACAAAGTACCATACTCCTTTAAAAGAAGTTAGTGTTCCATTGGTCCCCATATGTCATTATGTACTAGTTGTAAATTTTCATTGGCCTTTGTAACAACTCCATGTATTGTTCCTTTGACACACAACCTTCATAGAATGCCAATTTTGCTTTATTTTTTAAGAACACATCGACAACAAGATTTTTTTGCACCATAAGCTTTAGGTCATAGGTTCATAGATGACCAAAATGTTGATGCCACATATCAAGGTTGTCAATTTGCAATCCTACAAAAATGAATAGCTTGAACACTTTGCTTTGTTCCCAACTTAGTGTTAACAAGACCATAACTTGTAGAACGAATTCACACACATGCCTTTTCCAACTATGCGATTTTCCTTGTTTTTCATGACTTGTGGTGAATTGTATTTTAATTCAATTTTAAAATGTGACCTTACATGATGTAACTTCTCACAAATAAAAAATTATAAACAATTCCATGTACATGCAACACAATTAATAATGTTTTATCCCAAACTTTCACATGCTAATGTTTGCATTATCCTTTCCAATGGCTTCCTAGACTAAAGTTGTCCCCCATATATAAATTTTTGCAAGGACATAAATCTTATAATCATAGTTAGTCATTCAAGTTATATGAAAAGGTTAAACATATTAATGTTTCAAAATGTTTATCATCATGTTCATGAGCAATTGGAATGCGTTTGCAAGTAATTGTAATCATTGAAATGGTATTTGAATCAAAATTCTCTTTCAACATCTTTAACATAACCATTATAGTACATTGCACAATAAATCGATGTTTCAATATAAATTAAAGTTTAATTTGTCTCGATTCACCAATTTTGATTTATCTTAGGGTTTATTACATGATACAATTTTGGATCGTTCAAGAACCTAACACATTCAAGTCTTGATTGTTGTGTGTTGAATTTACATCTTGATAAACTATTGCAAATGAACTTTAATGGTAATCATTATTGCTTATGGCGAAATTGGCAAATGGTTGACTTTGAAATAAAAAGAAATATAGGTTAAAGGCTATGGATACATTTCTTGAGGTGACTTTTGATGTTATCATGAAAAGAGGCATTTTTGTGCCAATGAATGCAAGGAAAGGTATCAAGGAACTCTTGAAAAAGGTATAGGATGTAGACATAATCTATTAGGAATTGATTTTTAAGTACTTTAACAAGATGGTCGTACTTATCAATGGTGAAATTAAACAAGTTTTATATGATTTGTCTACATTCGAATGTTGCAGATCCCAATTGTAAGAAATCATGTGCTTTATAATTCATGAATTTTAAACTTGTGGTTTTGAAACATTTAATTACCTCACCGATTATTTTTGTATCCACCTTTTGAATGAGAAATTGCAAGATATAATCCTTAGCACCTTCACATTGCTAAAGTATAGAAGTTAGTGACTTCTACCTATACTTTTGACAACCAAAACAATTTGCTTTGAAAGGTCACCATTCACTAGTAGAAAACCCCCCCTTCAACTATGTTTTCAACTACATCTTGATTATAAAACATAGTTGAAAGTGACAAAAATAATTGCAAAATATTTTTTGCAACTGAAAATTGTTTTTCTCAATTACAAACCAAAAAAATTAACAAGTACAAGTTGACAATGACATTCCAGTTGAAAGTGTTTGCCATGTGTCAACACCACATCAATAGCCATCACTAAATGTTCTAGTTGCAAACTATCCTACCAACCTAGTCATTAGATGTTGTCAACTTCCCTTGACTAATGGATGAACTTCATCTATTGACTACATATGACATCAACAAAATATTCAATTGCAATTTCGATTACATTTCAATTATGTCAATTTAACCAATGATGTGGTGACACATGGCACACCCAAAACATTCCACCATTGATTGGTCATAATAGAAATTAAATCGAGAAGTCAATTATGTTACAACTACGATGGTCAATGCATTTGGCCAATGGTGGGTGAAATGTGTCATAATTTAATAGGGCTTGAGGTGGACCAATAATTTAATGCCACTTGGCGTAACCTAGACCTATAGATGTATGCAGTGCCTAATCATAAACAACCACCTAATTACCTAGTGATGGGTTAGGTCTAAACCTAAGCCTTTAGTTTAAACTTAGGTTAAAGGTAGATTTAGGCACCTAAGCTAAAGTGAAACATAAGCATTAGGTTAGGCCTATATCTAAGATACAAATAAAGTTATATTTCATTTAATTTAGCCTTTAAGGTTGAACCTTTTTTATTTGTTCATCCCAAATGGCTATTACATTTTTATGTTTACTTTGGTTCTCCATCATTTAAATGCATTTAGTTATATAGTTTGAATTATTGAAATGAAAGCCAAACAATATGGGACAAATATTTTAGTTGCCACCATGGGAAGACAAGCTTAACAACACACATAGGCCTACAATTAAAAACTTATAGATCTTTCACATTTTTTGTCTGATTTGATTGATGTAAAAAGCTATGGGAACAACAAGGTAAGCTTTACATTATCTTTTCAAGCTCCAAAAGCAAAGAAACAACATAGAAGAAACATAAAATCAAATAATGTGTTTCTTCCAAAAATGATCCATTTTTTTAGAATGTCATATCTTATTCAATTTGAGTGATTTAAAGAGCTATGGGTGCACCAACTTAAGTTTTACATTATTTCTTTAAGCTTCAAATGCCAAAAACCAATATAGAAGAACCACAAAGAGCATGAATGTACTAAATTGGAACGTGTAAATTAGGCCTATGAACAAACACTTACCTCACCTACTTTTAATGCCCATTTCTCTTTTATTTTTTATCTATTTTCAAAAGCATTTTAAGTGACCATGGCTATTCCAAGTTGAGCTTTAAAACATCATTTTCAACTTGAAAAGCAAAGGAAAGATGCGTTAAGATTTAAAGTTCTTTAATAATTTAAGTGTATGGTGGTTAATTATTTTACCTTAATTACAAATTCTAATAACATAATTACAACTTAATTAGTTGCAACTAATTTATAACCTAATTTTAACTTAGTTAAACCTAGACTTAAACTAATAATTTACCTAACCTAAATTTAATTAATTATTTCAATTACTTGTAGTAAATATTCAACAAAATTTTTAATTCCATGATTTCATAATTGATTAAAAAATTATAATAAAAATTATTAATATAATTGATATTTTAAATAAATTTTATGAAAAAGAAATTTATTGTAAATAATATAAGATATTTAATGATTATTATTTGTATTATTATTTAACTTGTTGTAACTATTATAAATTAATATAATATGTATTGAATAAAGATGAAATATAATAAATATATTTAAATAAATATAACAATGCTAAAATAAATAAATATTTTAAAATTATAATAATTTATTAGATGTTTATACTAACTATACCTATTATTATTATTATTTAATATAAAATAAAATGATAATGAAATAAGTAATTTAAAGACATATTCAAACAAATAGTTAACATTAAATTACATTAATTCCAATCACCATAAATATGTTTCATTATATATGTTGACCATTGTTAGCTAGAAAAAAAAATGTAGATAAGTGAACATGTAGTTTTGAGCAAAATTAGTAGTACAAGGTAGAATAGGTGGTTAAATAAACAAGAATTTATGAAGAAAAACATTTTTTATTTCATATAATACTGCCTAATTATTGTTTTAAAATATATATATGTTAAGGTATATAAAAACATTGGTATTTGCATTGGACAATTTTTTGGTTTGGGACATGTTTTTGTGTTGTTTTTTTCAACTAAGAAAAAGAGAAAATATCTTTTGACATTGTTTTTCTTTGGTTTGTTTATAAAATAAAATAATAAAATAATTGTAATATATTGAAATATTTTGATAAGGAACATAAACAAACTACCCTAGAGAACCTATTAGAGAATAACGTCAAAACCTATTTAGTTCTTTTATGCTTTTAATTCAATTTCAAAAGCAAGGTAATAGAAAACCCTATTAACAAACATATTAGATTTAACTAATATTTCAATACACAATATTTTAACTTATATTTTAATTTATTATTATTATTATTATTATAGATTTATTTATTATTTAAATGAAAAAATTACATCTTACAAAAATTTGATTTTTACAATTATAATTTACATATAATTTCAATTTAATGAATTTTAATAAATTAAAAAATATATAAAGCTATCGTATGTATAAAAATGAATAAACATTAAAGTTGCACAAAAATATTAATTATTTATCATCACTTGATATGTTGAAAAATAAATTTGATCTACTTAAAAATAGAAATTACATATATTGAACATATGCATTATTATCAACTTATATTTCAAAAAAAATTATTTCAAAATTGAATATTATTTTTTGAATGCATAAAAAATATATTTACATTATACATAACCATTCACTTTTATAAATAGAAATTACATTCAAGGTTTGATGAATTTTGATCATGATTTTTAATAGATATTAAGCTATCACATGAGAAAAAAATAATGAACATTAGAATTTCATAATTTAATTATCATTACTTGATATGTCATAAACTAAATTTGGTCTACATAAAAATCAAATATTATGTGTATGAACATATACAAGATTAAATTAATAATTTATTTTCAAAAGAATTTATTCAAAATTTATATGCATTAAAAAAATCATGTCACACACTACTATTCATTTATACAAATAAAAAATTTCATATGATTTAATGTTATCATAATTTAGCATAAATATTAATATATATGATATGTATAAAAGCAAAGTCACCTATTAGTTGTTTAATTGAGTTGAAAGATAGTTGCAACATAGTTGCAAATCACATTTAATTGAAAACATTTTGGTTTAAAAAGAGGGTTTTTCTACTAGTGATTTGATTAAAATTGTTAGCTTTGTGTGACCCCAACCTATGTTTTTTGGCATACAAACACATAAATGAAGTTACATTGTGACTTGTGTTGACTATTTGGAAAATGTAAATGTATAATATTGAAATTTCAATTTAAAAAATAAATTGAATCAAAGTTTTTTTTAAAAAATCAAGAAGCTTAATTGTGTTAACATGATGAAATCTAAACTTAAATCCAATCAAGTGAAATAAGGATAAACATGTGTTTGTTCGTATTTGTTATTTTTGGCAAGACCCCTTTGTATTCTATTGAATAGAAGCCTTATTGCCATGATCAAATTCTAATTAAATTTGTGTTTGTTATCAAATGTCATTGAATATTGCTTAGAATTGTGACCTTCCTTGGTTTGAATAATCATTAAACTCAATTGTTAGCTAATGACTCTTGATTTTTAAAAATACATAGAGCAAGAAATTGATGGATTGCTTCAAACCATGTGAAAAGGGGTAAAAAATGGTAACTAGGTGATTCATTTTCCACATTTTTAAGAGTCCACATCTTATAATAGTTAAAATTCATGAATTTCAAATAATTGTCAAACTATAAATACTATAATTATCCCTTATGATTTTGATCAAAAGGATGGGTAGATCATGCTTTAAAAGTCACTATACATGTGATTGTTTCAAAAATCCATATAAATTTTTGAATATTTCAATGTGAAATGTATTATAAATGATAAAGATGAAAAAAATATGCATATACATTTTAAAATTAAAAAATACTTTATAGGGAAAATTTCAAATGCATCTTATATTTTAATTCCTCATTTGATGGAAAATTATTTTTGAATTTATATTTTGTCATTATTATGATTTTTTAATCTAAAATTTTCATTCTCACTAAAGTTTATTGCAACATGGATAATTAAAACTTTGATAATTTAAATGTTGAATATGATTTACATTTAAAAGTTAATTTACAATTAAAAAATCTACAATTGTGATAGTCCAAATAGTCTCCTAATTATATTTTCACCCAAAGAAGACCAAAACTAAATAGAAAAGATTGTTTAATTAGATGTTCTCATAGCTAGACTTTGAGGAGTTTTTGGATGTGGATGAAATTTATGAATCTTTGCCTCTTGATGAAATAAAGTAATGGACAATTCAAAAGTCATTTTCATTATGTTTCCCATAATCTACACTAAGAAAAGGAATTGTGATGGGTCCATTCACAACTGGGGTAGTATAAAAAAGGAGTGCATAAGTTTTAGAGGACTAAAAAGGACAACTTTGGGTTTTTTTCTATTTGCATCATTGTAATTGTAATATGTGTTGGATTTCTTACACTAATAGATAAAATGGTGTCATTTTGAATTAATTTATTTTTAAAAAAATGGACATTATATAAATGTTCTTTTGATTCCTTTAAACTAACTATATCAAGTGTTTAAATTGCACTTCTTTATAAAAGGAATAAAAAAAAATGCATTAAGAAATGCATTTTTTTTTATGGATAAATAATGTTTACATCTATGTTTGGCCATGTTTGTTGCATGCATTCGATTATATTATAAATAATGTGAAAATTTTGAAAGTAACAAAATTCAATATTTGGGGTTTCAAGGAAAAGGACTATTTTTTGGGCCGTTTGGTTGAATTTTTGTATTCATTAAGCTTAAAATTTATAATTTGAAATGTGGGTCACATGTGTAGGAAATAATCACTCCAAAAAACATGTGAAATTGGTAATAAAAGCTTATTCAAGCTTTGCATTTATGGGTTTGGACCATGTTCATATGCACACCAATGTACATAGGAGAAAAATCATCACCACCACACGAATTATTTTAGTTAAAACTATTCAAATTTTGTTACTTAAATTTTTCCTATGTAGTTGTTATTTGTAGAAACTAGTGTAAAAAAAATCATGATTTCCTTTTTTGGAACCCCAACCATAAATGAGCCCTAATTACATTTTGATTAATCAGAATCTTCCTAAATTTTTTTTGTTGGTGGGACCAAAATATATTTTTTCATTTTTTTTGGAGGTTTTAGTTAAAGCCATCATTTTCACCATACATCAATCAACCAAGGATGAAATCTCAAAATATCATATCAATTTGGGACCATATATTTGGATATGACAAATTCTATTTCTTCAATTAACTTAGAATGATTCAAAACATATATTTCCTTCATGTATGTGTAATTAGTAGTCAATAGCTTAGATGCAAGGCTCCTCCATTTGTTATCGTGGGATATATAAAATATGTTTTTGCAGTGTTTACTATTGGCAAGTTGTTTTTTGAAAAGTTCATGCACAACTCTTACACTTGTCATCATGGGATATATAAAAAAAATGTTTTTTCAAGCTAATGCAAGGCTTGTTGTCATGCAACATATATAGGAAATATTCTTATAATGATTACTACTAGAAGGTTGTCTTATAGAAAGCTAGTGCAAAACTCTTTTGATTATTGTTATGGGGTATATCATAATTCTTTTTGCAACGATTATAACATGCAAGTTGTTTTCCTAAATGCTAGAATTCTCTTAGTGCAATCAATGAATGTGAACTATACATATGTGAATATAAAAGGCACGATGGGTTGCACAAAGAAAACTATTAGTTGGTTCCTCTCATGTCCTTTCAATGGCCAAATACCATTGAATATTTGGCTTAGCATACCCCTCAACATTTGGCTTTCCAAATGCCATTCATTATTGCCAAATGTTGATAAAATTCCATGCATTATGATCTATTTTCAAACTTTGATTAATTAACGATTAGACAAATTTTCAACAAGTAGGCTACAAGTTCAATAATCTCCTTTTTTACAAAAGTTGTAATTTAGTAATGACATTAGCTTCGTTTAATTTGAACTTTGTATTTTTTATCAAACCCCACAATTACACATAAGTGTTTCCATTTAAAATTTTTATAGCATGTAATTTTGTCTTCAAATTTGTCCATGAATGAGTTGAAAACTTGTGAACAATGAACAAAAAACTTATCCATGATAAAAGGTAGAGACAAAAAAATAATGTGAACAATTTGAAAAATATTTAAGAATACTCAAAAGATATTTTCCATTGTAATATAATCATTACTTATATTTGAAAATGTTTAATTAATGAACTACCTTCTTGCCTTTTCATTATCAAAATCCCCTTAATGTGATAACTTTAATGTGGATGTTTTCATTAATTCCATGCAATTAAGTGACAATAAGATCTATTTAGCTTTTAAATTATCTCTTGATTTAATAATAATAATAAAATTAATGTTAAGTTACTTTATGTTGAATTTTTACATATATATGTTGAATTATGCATTAATTTGACAATGTCCAACAAATTTGATTTCATTTTAAAAATATTCATTTCTATTTTTTAATATGTTTAATTTTTTTTGTTAATGGATGATTTTTAAAATGTACATTAAATAGAATATCCACCAATCACCATTAATAACCTATGATAATTTACCACCAATAACAACCAATATAATAATCACCAATAACCACTAATAAAATAACCATTAATAAAATAACCAACAATAGTTACTAATAAAATAACCACCAATAGACACCAATAAAATAACTAAAAAAATTTATTAATAGAATAACCAATAATAACTACTATTAAAATAGCCACCAATAGACACCAATAAAATAACCAATAATAGCTATTAATAAAATAGCCACTAATAGACACCAATAGAATAACCAACAATAACTACTAATAAAATAGCCACCAATAGACACCAATATAATAGTTAGCAATAGCCACTAATAGAATAACCAACAATAGCCACCAATAGAATAGCTAGCAATAGCCACTAATAAAATGACCAACAATAACCACCAATAGAATAACTAGCAATAGCCACTAATAAAATAACTAACACTAACCACGAATAAAATAGTTAGCAATAGCCACCAATAGAATATCTAACAATAGCCATTAATAGAATAGTTAGCATTAGCCACCAATAAAATATCCAACAATAGCCACCAATAGAATAGTTAGCAATAGCCATCAATAGAATAACCAACAATAACCACCAATAGAATAGCTAATAATAGCCACCAATAGAATAACCAACAATAGCCACTAATAGAAATATAACCTATAATAACCAATAAAATAGCCACAAATAGTCTATGGTAATATAACATAGAATAGCCAATATAATAGCCATAAATAACTTATGGTAATATAACATGGAATAACCAATTCAACATAAGGTGAATTAGCCTTCAATAGCCAAAAATAATCAATAATAACCTCACATAGTTGAAAATAGCCTAAGATGAAATAATTTAAAATAATAAAAAATAATTTATAATAATTGTAAATAACTTAAAATGAAATAGCTTACAATACGCAAAAATAACATAAAATAACAAAAAATAATTTATAATATTCAAAAATAACCTAAGGTGAAATAATTTAAAATAGCCAAAAGTAACACAAAAAAACTAAAAGTAATTTAGAATGACTGAAAATAACCTAAGGTGAAATAATTAAAAATAACAAAAAAATTAAGAATATCTTTAAATAATCGTAAACAATGTTGGATGAAATAATTTAGAGCAATGAAAAATATCCTTAGAATAATTGAAAATAACCTAACATAGGTAATATTATTATATTAGCAAAATCTTATCCATTTATTAAAAAAAAAACTCAAAAAAATGATCATTGAAATGTCATTGAATAGTGATATTAAAAAAAAAATTGTTCAAATTATTTTACACTTTCAAAAGAAAATAAATCTAATTATGTACATTATTGAAAAAAATTTAAATTAAATTTTAATCATTTCATTTGGACAAAATCTCAATAAAATATAAAATGTCAAAGTTCATGTTTTTGTAATGTTTAAAATTAAGCATTTGATAAATAAAATGCAATGTAACACATTATCACAACAAGTGTTATGACTTGATGGTAGGGGTGTTTACATCTCTTTTAAAAGTGAAGGGATCAAACTTTACAAATGGTGTGTTTGTGGTCAATAGTGGTAAGTTGATCAAATATTTTTTAATGTAGTTCCCTAAAGTAGGTGCCTTCTTCAGTTGATTACATGACCTATGTACTTAGGCTAGGTTTTTAACCTAACACAAGTAGTGACATGTCAATAATTCATACAATGAAAATTAAGAAATTATCAATAATATTACATTAAATATTAAATAATTTAAATCTAATTTATTTTCATGCTATTTAGTTAATTAATGAACAATTTGTATTTCATTTGAAAATAACCTTGTTTCACTAGGTACTAGTGGACTAATTCACTGTCTGTAGCAATTCGTCCTTGTTCATTGGGGGGTTAACCAATTTCACCATGGTAAAAATGTTTAAATTCACTCAAAATCTAGTGAAATCTAGAGTGAACTACAATGCATTTTGGTGTAATGAAACTACACCCCAAAAAGGGGTTCATCACACATGTTTAAAATTTTTTTTTTATGAGGATCACTTGCTAAATACCATAAGGTTTTTACAATGGTATTAATAGTAATCTACACATTATATTTATTTCTTCAAATTTTTTTTTTCACATACGGTACTTTTATGAATCTTGATAACAATTAATAACTCTAAACTATTGATTATAAATTATGAGCCTAAAGTTCCAATCATGGGATATGAACCATAGTTGTTCGTCCTTTTGTGGATAGATTTTACATTATTTGAAGTTTAAGATTTGGTCAAGTTTACAAATTTGATCTCCCACAAAATAATTATTTAAATTATTCATAAATCAAACCTTATACCCCTAGTCAAAATATTTTTTGTCGCAACCCTACTTTGAGAGAATGTGAGGATGAAACTCACACTCCTGAAATGGGGACTTGGGAGTCCTCTGGGACTTTCAAAACTTTAGAGTTCGATTGCAGAGGTCAAAACACCTTGCATTGGGGTGTTATTTATATCATTAGAAAGCTATCAAAATGTAGATGTCAAAAATGGGTTCGCATGGGCCATTTGGACATCTACAACACACATAATGGTAAAAAGAAAGGCCGGGAGTCAAATTGCCAGTTTGACTCCCGACCACTAAAAATTGGGAATCGACCCGACCTCGGTGCATGTAGGTGGAATGTGATACACCATTGGAAAGCTCTTGAAGAAAGCTATAAGTTTGCTTCAGACCTCATCCCAATCGGAGGTTTGAACAAAAAGTTATGATCTCGCAAAGTCCCAGGAGTCCAAACTAGGATAGTTTCAGGACTCCTCCTTCGGACTCCCGAGACAAAAAACCATTCAGATGTAGGTGCTGCGGAGAAATGCAGAGAATACTATATGGGGGAAGGTGGTGGCTTCCCCCAAGTTTGGGCCATGGTGAGGTTTGTGAGTCTAGAGTTGCCCATGGCTTGTCGTAGTAGTAAAGGTGTTCTAGAAAGTGAACTAACTAACTTGTTAGTTGGTTTGATGCAGGTTCGAATAAGTAACTAAAGCTTGTCACTTTTCCTAGTCCCATCCCGGAGCTTTAGCATGCCCCTCTACCCCTTCTAGTGCTAAAAGCTGGGAGTGTGCCCTGAGTTCCTCACAATTCTGCTGTTTGAGTAACTTAGACCCATCTTGGGTCTAACTAGGAACTTAGGAGTGCGTCATTTTCATTGTACAACCCATGAGGCTCATTATTCCCCATGTTTATTTATACTATTACACCAAATCATAATATTATTATTTGCAATTACAATTCTTAATAATTATTTTGTTGTTACATCTTCGTAACAACTTAAACATTATGGAAATGTTTGAGCTTATCATGATTGATCCTGCCATATTCTTCGTTGTCAAGATGTGCTAATTCATATGTAATGTTGTCAAAAAAGACCTTCATATAATGTATGGGCGAAATCATTTTGGAAGGAACTTTTTCAAAGTCTTCTTATCATGGTGGTTGTCATAAACCATGATAAATTGCCCTCTTGGAATTTTCATGGTTTCACCTTTTTGTCAAAATATTTCTTTTGATTAGCTTGGGCTAGCTTGATAACTTGTTGTGTTTGCAGCTGGCTTTCCTCCAACTCCACCAATTCCAAAAGTTTTTTGTTTTGCAATTCCTCCATTTCCAACCATTGTTGTTTTGCTGTGTGAAATGTCATTACCTCATACTCAATGAGTAATGTCAATTCCACCCCATATGTAAGATGGAAAGGGGTGAAGCCAATGGATGACTTGAATGTGGAATTATACACCCACATTGCACAATGTACTTGATTATCCTAGTTATGCAAGTTTTTGAGTACTTTAGCTTCCTTATTCAAGATGTTGCACAATACTTTGTTTGTGCATTCCACCAACCCATTGGTGCTAGGCTTATAGGTTGTGGTTATTTTATGTTTGATGACCAACTTCTTCATCAATTCTTCAATGACCTCATTGATGAATTGTGGTCCATTGTCTGAAATCATTTCTAGAGGTATCCCAAAACGTGTCACAATCCCATCAAAGTAGTCTATTGCCACCACCAATAATTTGTTGGTTCGTGGGGTGATAAGAAGAGGCCCCTTCCAAATCAATACCCCATTTTTCAAATGCTCCCAATGGTGGAATTGGGTGCAAAGGAATGTGAACCACATATTTGTTTGCAAATGCCTAGTACACATCACAAGTCTTACAATTGCATTCTTGAAAAGTGTCAATCAATGATACCCACCTTGCAAAATGTTTGCGGTAATCTTTTCAACAAAATGACCTCCACAAATGCCTTCATGGAATTCAAAAAGAATTGTTGAAACATCCACCTTTTATAAAGCCCGTCACAAAACCCCATCTTTCCTCGATGGTCAAGGCAATCCCTAAAAATGGGGTAAGGGCATGACTCAAAGGTAATCCTTCCTTTAAGTTGTTTGTTGGCTCTTTTTGAAAATTTGTGACACAAAAGATAGTCCACCACTTCTTTGTCTTCTCTTGACAAAGATATGGATTTCCATATTTAGAAGTTAGACTAAAAGTAACCCCACCCATATACGATATAGGAGCCTTCAACATTTCTAATAATGTCTAAGGTGGCTTATTGTTTCCCAAGCCCCACCCATAAATGTAAAAAGTGGCACAATAGAAGGTGGGAAACTATTTAAATAAAACCAGCTAGACCACTCATCTATCTAGCAAATTCAAGAGCAATTGTTATCTTGATGTAATGTCTTTTGTAAGCACAACATCCTATGCATACATATTGGCTCGAAACCATTTCATTGGCTAAACCTTGAGTGTTCTTCATTCAATACAAATTGTGCATGGCATTTCTCTAAGTCCACACTAGCACTGAGGAAAAATCAACAACAAATTGTTGTAGAGAGAGCATAGATGAGAGAGAATTTATGTGATGGAAGCAACACTTAAATAATATTGCTTTTTTTTAGGAATTATATTTATGTAGCTTTAACCATATGAAGATGTAGACAAAGTGGCAATCATTCTTCAAAAAATTTAGCCAAATTTGGCTATAGACTAGATTGAAGTACAAATCTTTAATCAGCCTTCTATATGTATGTATACACATTGAAAGCAAAATATAGAAATCTAACAACTTTTAACTTTATTTCACCTCACTTCTGGCAATCAAAAATCCTCCAAAATCATTTCAGTTTTGAAAAATATTAATCTTTTATTTAGCTTTTTGGTGGAATTTTGCCGGTAAAGAAAAGGCTCAGATAATCTGAATAGAGTATTCTCTAGGAGGCAACAACTTTACCTCTAGTTGCATATATATTGAGACACCATCAACATACACAATCACACCATCTACTCTCCAAAATCCAAGGGTATCTTCTAGACTAATATTTGCATTGAAGTACTTCAAAATTGCATTGTATGACCCGTGGAACTATTATTGTGTAACAAATGTGTCTCAAATAGGGATATGGTAAAAATACCAAATTTGGTTGTCAAAATCCCAAAGGATTGAGGTCATCCACATATGTATGCATCACCTTGGCCAGGTATTTATCGCTTAACCAATCCAGTTTGAATTTGTCACCATAGCAAAGAAAGAGTATGCATCACTAGCTTCATCAATCTGCAACAAACACACTCGGTCTCTTCAACATAGATTCTGAGGAAGAAAAAGCCTTAATACTAGCCTAGTGTTGGCAATTGTGACCCTAGTGCTGCATTCTTGAATAAGACAATGCTAAAAATCCAAAATAAATCACTCCACATATGTGACCATTCATGATAATCAGTGATGAGACTTCTCCGAATCAAACAAGAAGCCAAAAGAAGAATGCTCACAATTTTTTGAGTTGGGCGACCAGATCCATGGCCAGCCTTAGTATCAATTCGTGCAATCAATGGATTTGTCTGAGGACTATTCTCCACACTAGTGCAAAGCTCATAATGCAATGTCTGCTCCCTCATTCCCCAGCAGGAATCATTTTAGAAGTTGGATTCCATGAATGTTGCAACACAAGTGCTGATCACTGTGAAATTATAGCCTTCTTGCATCCAAATTATTTAACTCTTTCCTTTAATTAAGATTGCAAGTTCACACTCAACATGAAGGCACTATTTAATAGGCATAAAGAACTATTACCTCATTTGAAGTAATCAGTCAAGATACTCCCATTGGATCTTAAGAGACTCATTCTGTTCTAGCAATCAAATCTTTGGAAACCAAGATAAACTTACTGCAAGAAACTTCAAAGAATGAAGGGGGACAACTCGATCATCATGATCAGCAGTCAAGAGCATGGTGGGTGGGTATTGTACTCCTGCTGTCTGCTCCCATGGCCGCCTCACATTATGCAATGGTGAATATCTGCAAGGCGTGGAATGGTTGATTGATAAGTAAAGATTTGAGCTTTGAATGGACATATGAAGAGCCCCTACTCAGTTTGCAAATCTAAGTTTGACTTGAGCAGAGGAGACTTGTCATACACAATGAAGCAAGCAGATGGCATGAAACCACTCAGAAACCACAGTTTGCAAGGTGATCTCTATACTGCTGAAGGGATAGAGAGAAGGATTGGATTGTGAAAATTAAGTCCAGTGCATCTACCAGTTGTGAAAGTTAGGGAGGATAATGCTTTCTATGTACTGCCTACAACATTTGTACAGGATAACACAGAGAAATGTAACCAAGGAATGGAAGTGCTCACTTAATTAGCCACTTAAATTCTTCTTCATTGTCAGCACACCCATAATCCGAGGTCCACGCATGCCCTACAATATTTAAACAATCACATACCATCAAAATCCTCAAATCAATGATGGAGCCAGGGGCACATCTTCATATATTGTCAAGTCCATCCAACCGAAAAAAGCAGGGACTGACTTAGAAAAACACACTGCAAACTAGAGTTGTAAGAGCATGGACAAGAGTTCAATGCTTGAAATAAGATTTTCTACTCACCAATTGTGAACTTGTGGAAGCGTAACATATCCATCACACCAACATGTGCCAATGCACATCCAAATAAATCTGGCCTCTGCAAAGCCCAAGAAAGCAACCCTTGCATGAAAATAAGGTGCTAGAGATATTCCAACTTGACATAGAGTTGACTTTAAAGATGCAGTTCACAAATATTGCAAGCCAAGTCACCATGCATCAACCTGCTGGCATAAGAGAACTCCAAACAGCAGGATGTTGATCAATTGGGAAAAGAAGTATGTAAGTAAAGCTCTGAGGAGCATTTTGAGTACTTACAGCAGGCCCAACAAACTGGAAAGATGAGTACCTGATTAATGCAGGCAGCCACAAGCAAGCCTCCATTACTTCCACCTTCAATGCAGAGTTTCTTTGGCTGCGTGTAGCCCTCCTTTATCAAGTACTCTCCACATGATATGAAGTCATCAAAGCAGTTTTGCTTATTGGAAAGAGAACCAGCTTTGTGCCACTCATCCCCATACTCTCCCCCACCTCTGATATTTGCAACAGCAACAACTGCCCTAAAATGCTTGGCAAGTACCAAGTGGGCAACACTGAATGAGGGGGTGAGGCTTATATTAAAACCTCCATATCCATGGAGAAGTGCTGGATGGTATCCATCCAAAAAAAGGCCTTTCTGAGCCACTAAAAACATGGGTATCTTGATGTCATCCTTGCTTGGAACAAAAACCTAGCACAACCCATCACACAATATTAACCATCAAAGCACTGAGCAGTGACACAACAGTACTGAGAAGAAATCAAAAGGTTGCTGACTATAATCCTTAGAGTCTTATGAATATACACATGCTGACCAATTTGATGAACATATGTGCCCTGACATGGCCATGAGCTAACATGGATTGAACTCCCAACATAGTCCAAAGCTAAAACTCTGATCAATGGACGTTGTTGAAATTGATCAAACCCAGCACCAAGCAACAGCATCTAACCATCTTAGCTTCTAGGATGCTACTGTTGTGGATAAAATATTTTTACTATGACCTGGATGCAAAACAGTGCTGAGAATACAGAGTCCATGCTGATAATGCAACTGCAGATGTGAAGAGAAGCTTCTTTGATGCAGAAGTTTACCTGCTTGGTCTCAAACAAGGCTCGGTCAAAATTTGCAACAGCAGTCTCCCGCAACACTTTCACTTCAGGTTCCATGGAGCTTAAATCACATTGATAAATTATCCCTGGGGTCAAGAAGCTGGTGAAGTTGAAATAAATTTCAGAGTCTTGTCTTCGGCCTGATATTTCAGTCACAGAACCAATTTCTAGATGGAGATGATGCAACAAAGAACCAGTCTGGAGGTCATGTAGCTGGAGTTGATGTTTTACATCCCTCATGTAACACAGCAGCAACTGCTGCAAGTTGACACAATCAGCAGACACAAGCACATCTGTCTTGGACTCCGGAATCAAATCAGTCCAATTGGATGGATGGTTGAGATCCACCCTTGTCAGTTTGTATCTGGGTGCATTTTTGTTGGTGAGAAAAGTGAAGACAGATTTATCATTGGCCACCAGCTGATATTGTGCTTCAAAATTGTCTACTAGCTTTTTAAAGGGAAGCTGGTTGTTGCTCCCTTTGAAGCCTTCAAGACCCTGGGGCAAGGTTGTGAGATCAAAGTAGTAAAGTCTGTTGACTGGGTCACAACCCTCTTCAATTGACAGCAACAAATACTGCACAACAAAAAACTAAGGTCAAAATGTGCAGGGCAAAACAGCATTACATGGCATAGGATAATCCACCATCTTCCTTGGAGAAAGGTCATTTTTTTTGTTTTTTAAAGCATCATCCCATGCCTAAAGAAGGGGCAGTTCTGACACCTGGCCATCGGACGTGATCTCTGCTCGAGAGAGCCACTGTGGATGCTCCAAGTTCCTCCAGCACAGTACATCTTCAGATTGGTCAGTGCCAAGTAGGTGATAGTAGAGTTCATGGAACAGATTCTTCTCTGTGTCAGTGCCAGCATCTATATCCACTTTCTCCCTGTCATTAAATACAGGCGAGATTAGCAATATCCACACCAAGAATCTCAAGCCCAATGTTTAAGTGCTCATGTTCATCCGACATGCAATGCTGTCATACATTTCTCAATCAAATCAATAGTGCCAAGTCTGAACATGGCTCATATGCCCAGGCTTATTAGCACTGTCTGCTGGGCTTGGGCTGAAAAGAACCTAGATCAAAGACCTTTTAGCACATCACCCTATCCTCTATGAAATTTGCCAGTGAGAATGAGCCAGGGAAGACAGACATCCTATTATACATTCAGATGTATAACATAGTGATAAACATTATTGCTGCATCGACCCTTTAAAAGCATGGAGACATTGCCACCTAATAAGAATTTGTTTCAGCCACCCTGCAGAGCTCACCACAGGTGGCATTCCAGATGTGTTCCAAATATGAGAATGGGAGAAGGACATACTTAGGTTCTGGATAGCGGTTGTAAAAGAAGCCTTTATTGTCATGTGTCCATGTTAAGGATGTAAATTTCACCTGCATATGCAGACAGCCAGTATTGATTTCCATCCATTGTCAAAACCTACTTTGGTCAAGGCTGCTAAGAAAATTTCAGAATAATATTCCTCTCCCTGATTCTCAGTTAAGAACATGAACTACCAGAAAAATTGATCAAACCAAAATCCCAACTTTCATTCCCATCACAGGTATCCCCAACATTATGTTGGAATTCAACTTCATCCAGAAATCTTAGTCAATGACCATTGACCCTACTGTAGCTGGGTTGACTATTATTGACAAAATGGACAATATTCAGCATGACAGTGATCACTGACTCCTGCTAGAGCTTGATTGACTATCACAGGTTAAGCATATAACTATGAGGATGTGAAGTCACAGGATACAGGGACTTGCAAGGAGGGCCCAGGAACCCAGCCCCCAAGGTTTTGTGGTTTTTAGCTGATGCTGACTATGACATCAGCTGGTACTGAGGGCAGTCAGGACCCAAGTGGAGTTCATTAACAACAGCCAACAAAGACTTCCATGTAGCATTCACAAGTAAAAAAGAACGAAAATACTATGGGCAAGTGACAGAAAAGCAAGAAAATTGAGCAGACCAAAGTACACGAACTCAAATGTCAGTAGGACTGTAGAAGCACAAGGGAACAGTGTAACCTCACCCATGACAGGGTGTCAGGTTGCATGACTCTATCAGCCACACGAATCACTTTAATGGTGATCCAGTCGCTTCCACTTGCACTCTGACCATAAGCCAGATACTCTGCATCCTCACTGAACTTCATTATAGCAAGAGCAACAGTACCATCTTCACTCCATGTGTTTGGATCCAGAAGCATCTCTGCATCGCCCTCCACTTTCTCCTGCATATGCACACAACAAGGGTACATCTCCTCAGCATAGTGTCCTGGAAGACTAAATCTACACTCTATGTCTCCAAAGTCCAATGCAAAACTACAAAGAATTGGTGGGAGATCAAATTTGTGCACATGTACTGACTGGCTTGACAGTGAGTTTCTGAAATTTCTTTTTCAGCCAGCTTGACAGGAACAACAATTAATTTCCTGACAATTTTCTGAATTTCTGAATTTTCTTGCAAAGTTGAATTGACTTCATGGAACTGTTTTTCTGAACTGGGATGCTACTTTGTTGGGTTTGAAGTATGTAGCCCAGATGTCCTTTCCTTACACTCTTGTCATTGCAGCTTAATCTCACCTGTATGTAGAGCACACTTTGGGCTTGCAAGCCACTGTTGTGCGTATAGAAAAAGTGTTTGCCACGCTTGTATGGACATGAGTATTTGGGGTAGTCAAAGTAGGCAGTGATTTGATTCTTCAATTTGTCCCGTGTAACACATTTCTCAAGTACAGATGCTGTTAGCAGCACATTGTTTTGTACAAACTCTTGAGTCTCCTTGGCTTCTGGATCCTCCAGCCTGATCTAGCAATGACACAGAATCTCCAACCCACTCAAGTACTTGTAGCCAGAGAGAACAGAGCCCCATCAATAATACACTTAGACCTTTCTCTGAGGCAAGGAATACCATAGTTATTCTACATTGCCAGCACTATGGCTGCAACAAAAGAGAGCAGCTGTACATATCTGAAGTGGCCATATGACTGATATTATCATCAGGCTGCCTAAAAGAGATGGATGGGTGGTCGTCTGCAGAAGTTCAATGAGTACATGAACTGTCTCCTGGAACCAAGAGGTCACTAATTGAAGAGTATACTTACCAATGCATTAATGTAAACTGCCCACTGCAAGGTTAGGGCATGTCTGAAACATGTGGAACAGAATTGAAAGTTAGCAAGAGCACATGAATACACATGTGGGTAACAGAAGGAAGAGCTTCACATACGTGCGGTACGGGTCTGCAACTTTGCGGTCATGCAGGCAGTCAAACACAGAGTCATCCCGTTTAGCTTCAATGTATTGCAGCCGCATGGTCGTATCTGCCTCCCACAAGCATCCCATGGTGGTGATGAACGTGGATTGTTGTGAGTTGTGACCTGAAACTCAAGCAGAAGGGCTTTCTGCCCTAATTAAGCCAAGGGTGTAGACTCCCTTTAAAGAGCACTGTTAAAAAACACAGTGATGATGGTTCTTGATACCAAGTGCACACAATTGTGTCCTCCAACCCTGCAAATTTATATGCACTGGCTTTTGCCTTGAAGGCTACCTGCAACTACACGATTACCAATTAGTGCAATGGCCATCATGACATGCTATTCAATCCTGATCAAGAAGTTGAGGGAATCAGGATTTCATCACTACTAACAACCTGTGCAACAAACCTGTCTGCGACAACCTGTTGCAGACAACGATACTTTGGAACAGCGGATAGATAGCAGATCTTGTATAATTCGCAAGTAGCAAATTGCCAATGATTTGCATCCTAGTTCATCTCAACAAGCAGGACAATATCGTAGTGACATCTTAACATGGTTCAATACAAGAATTTTCGCGAGAAAACCATGGCAGCTACTGAGAGAACCTTCTGGAAGTCGTAAGGAGCTTGACGCAGCCTTCAAGTGCGGGAGTAAACTTCACTACACCGTCGACACCCTGCTTATATACGATATTACAAAGAATTTTGACACAGAATGAGAGAAAACAGACAATTGACTACTAATAGAACAACAGCGGACAAAAATTGTGCTGCAAGAAAGTTTCATGGCGCAATCACCGTCCAGAAGACTTGAGCAACAAATAATTGTTCATGTCGGCGCAGAACATGGTCGGTTCTTTCTTCTCCTCTCTTGCTGCATTACTGTCGCTGCTGACTACTACTACTACTACTACTACCACCACAACAGGAGATGTGTGAGACCTGAGAGAGGACGAAGAAGAAGACATTGATCATCCTTCGCCCCGCACTCCGCCCCCCGTAGCAGCATAAGAAAGGGGTTCAGACAGCCTGATCCAATCGCTTCTTCGTACACGAAGCTTTCTTCCGCACAATATTCTCCTGAATGCAAATCGTGAACCGCAACCTCAAACTTTCGATACTCGATTGCTAAAAACGTGAGCACATATTGCGAATTCGGCATTCCAGGAAAGAAAATAGGATCGTCCAAAACAGCCACGACCGGAGCAGCAGCAACGAGAGACAGAAAAGGGGAGACGAAGGAAACAGCGGACACTGGGGGCGCTGGTATCGTCCCCTCCCCCCCCCTGTGTATTCGGCGGGTAGGTACATACCCGCCGGTACTGGTTTTGGATCACTTTTTTCCTAGAGATTTTCATACCAGATTAGTACCCGGGCCAGTTTGACACGAATTTATATTATTTTCAGAGATGTAGAAATTTTCACAAAAAGAGAAAATTTCAGAAATATTTCTGAAGGAAAATGAAGAATGTGATGGAATATTTGGGAGTCTATCATTTGTGGAAATGGAATTCTCAAAATGAATGAATTAATTAATCTACTATTCCACTGGAACTGGTCAAGATACTAAGGGCTCTGGTATTGGATCTTCTTTTAAACTGTAATACCAATTGATGCCTGCTTTTGAATTATTTTTTTTGGTATGAGGCAGGTATATTCCAATAGTGGGTGGGTAAGAACTGTTGGTTCTGGTTTTAAGTCGGTAAGAATCGAATTGGAATGGTGTTGGATGGGGTTGGATTTTTGGTATAGGAAAAGGGTCTATTAGTAGACCCTTCCTCTTACGTAAAAGTGCCAACATGATAATCACGTTGCAGAGGGATAACATTCTAGTGACAAGGAGCATGATAATCACGTTGCAGAGGGATAACATTGTAGTGACAAGGAGGGACAGTGAGGAGGGACATGTTGATTGGTAATTTTCACCAATGGAAGTTATTTTGACAAATTGGGAGTACCTTTCGAATTATGTAAGTTAATCTTCTTGCGAAATCATTATGATGTTAGTACACAAGATTTTTCTAGCTTAGCAAGGGACCAAAACATATAAACGAAAAAAATCTGACGATGCTTTATGAATTTGGAATAGGAATCAAAATCTGATTTGATTTTTTAAAAGAAATAGACCCAAAATCAGGTTCCAATTCTATATGCATGTAAAAATAAAAATGAGATTATTTGTTTAAAGAAAACTCAACTTGGGGAGGTTAATTTGCAGTTTGTTAGTTCTAGTCCACGGTAGTAAGAACCGGATCAAAATTGGACCAAAATTGGGTTTGATATTTACAACTAGTAATTTTTGGGGGGAATTTGGTGTGAACTCCAAAACAGTCCAGCTAATTTCTGAACACTTAAGGGCTTTAGGGTTTTAGGCTTTCTACAAAGTTTGATGGTGATGGTGATTTGTGAAGTTTTTGTCATTGCATTCATGAAGGACATTAGCAATGATAGTCCTACATTGTGTGAGCTTTTTAAAGGATGCTATAGGCTTAATTATTATTTTTTATGGTTGATGGTATGTGGCTAGAAATTTGGCAATGATGTTGTCAAGACGATGCCAATGGAAATAAGGTGGGTGAAACAAAATAAATGGTGTCAAGGAAAAGATGATGAGGAAAGTGAACAAGTTTGTTTGCGAGCGAATAGAGATAAAGTAGGTTGTGGTGTTTGGAGATGTTGATTTTCTATCGGTGTGTGATAATTTGTGTGTTGACAAACTCATGAATCGAATCTATTTGTTGGGGAATGGGGATGTTATTTGGAAAAATTGTATGTGAAAAAGGTATTTGAGAATATGGTGCATAATTGGAGAAGACATATAATTTCTAGGTTTTGGGGTTTGGAAAGAAATGATTGCTTAGAGAAAAAGACTACGGGAAAATATATATGTTTTGAGAGATAAACTTATAAAGAGTTTGGCAAAATTGGGATGATACTTGAATAAAATAATTGGAAAGGTGGTTAATGGAGAGCTTCATCCATCTTTATGGAGAAAGTTTGTGTTTGTACTTGTCTATTATAGGCCATTTGACAACTTGACACTTCATGGGGAAATATAAGCCATTGACAACTTGACACTCTTGTTAATACAACATTGAAATGCAAGTTGTTGGTAGATGGTGGCGTTGTTAGGTTCTTTCATAAGTTACAAAATGTACTTCACTCAATAAAGATGTGGTTTAAATGTGATGATGTTACCCACATAATTCTTGTTTATTATGTAAAGTTCGAAGTCTTTTCCTTTTTAAATTACATTAAACTCAAAATCCTTAACCACCACCTAAACTAGACTTAATCTACTTGAGAATCAAATTTGGGTTTTGCAAAAAGACCCATCTAGTTTTCAATATTTTTATTTAAAAAGGAGGGGGATAATTTTCAAGATAAGTTCTTACATGGATAAAAATTAAGGAGTCAATTCTCATTCATTGTCGCAACCTCACTTTGGCCAAGTGTGGGGGTGAACCCAACACTTGGAAAAGTTGGAGGTTTTGAGTCCTCCGGGACTCCCGAATTTTTAGAGCTCGACAGCAAGGCCCAAAACACCTCGCATTGGGGTGTTCTTGGTATCATTGGAAAGGTCTTGAAACATAGATATCGAAAATGGCCTCGCATTGGCCATTCGGACATCTGCAGCCCAAGTTATGGGCAAAAGAAGGGCCGGGAGTCAAACTGGCACCCGACCACTAAAAGTCGGGAATCAACCTCTTCCCGACGTTGCCTTGAAGAGTGCGACACGACGTTGGAAAGCTCTTGACGAGAGCTACAACTTTGGTTCAGGACTCGTCCCGATCCGAGTTCGGGGCGAGGAGCTGTGGCCGTCCAAAGTCCCGGGACTCCAACCCGGGATAGTTTCGGGATTCCATTTTGGGAGTCCCAACAAAATGTGCCATTCGGATGTAGCCTCCGCGGTGAGACGCAAAGAATACTATATGGGGGAAGGTGGTGGCTTCCCCCGAGTCCGGGCTGTGGTGTGTCTCGTGGTCCAAAATGCCCGTGGCTTGTCCCAACACCCAAGGGTGTCCCGGAATGTGAACTAACCACGTGGGTGGTTTGTTTTGATGCAGATTCATGCTTGATCTACTAAACCTTCTTCCTAGTCTAATCCCTGGGCTCCCAA
>Ga0116227_10001096_pt1 | contig 58567 bp, 43 predicted proteins | sample S1TSphgellanicum_FD_89693 | JGI IMG/M metagenome (GOLD analysis project Ga0116227, IMG submission 89693) | Host-associated microbial communities from peat moss isolated from Minnesota, USA - S1T2_Fb - Sphagnum magellanicum MG | ecosystem: Host-associated > Plants > Peat moss > Unclassified...
CCTAATGCAGCAATTTCTGCGGCTATTGCACGCATAAATTCAGCCTTTTTGACTTTGCCTATATTTTTATACGCTTTGTAAGCATCGGTTGCAGCTGCAAGGGCTTTGTTAACAGTAGCTTCATCAGCCAATGTAAAATTGCCTTCCAGCTCTAAGCCTGTTGATGGTGCAAGCCCTTTAAAGCTTGTACCATCAACAGTAATATAATTACAGGCTACAATATTATTGCCATTCATTTTATAAAGATATTAAGCAGTCACTAATTTTCCCCAGCTACCTTCTGGCAGTTCCGGGCGGTTTGCTAACGCATCGTTAATGATTTTTAATACTTTTTCGCGCTCAGCACCTACCAGTGGTAAACGTGGTGCACGGGTGCGCTCGGTGCCAATGCCGGTAGCAACTTCGGCTAATTTAATATATTGAACCAATTTTGGATGGATATCCAACTCCAGTACTGGTAAAAACCAGCGGTGGATAGCGCGGGCTTCATCGTAGCGGCCTGCTTTAACCAATCTGTAAATTGCTACAGTTTCTTTAGGGAAAGCATCAACCAAACCGGCAACCCAGCCATCGGCACCCATCATCAGGCTTTCGGTAGCGATAGGATCAACACCTGTAAATATTTTAAAGCGGTTACCGAAGCGGTTAAACATACGGGTTACGTTTATAACATCGCGGGTTGATTCTTTTACCGCCTGGATGTTTTCAAAAGCAGCCAGTTCCTCAAACATATCAAGCGTTACTTCAATTTTATAATCTACCGGGTTGTTGTAAATCATAATAGGTAGTGGGGTGCTTTCCGCAACTTCTGCAAAGTAGGCCACTGTTTCATCCTCGTCAGCTTTGTAGCGCATTGGTGGCAATAACATTAAGCCATCGGCACCGTACTCATAAGCTTTTTTTGCGATGGCAACGGCTGCCTTAGTAGTTTGCTCGGCTATGTTTAAAATTACTGGTACAGCGCCCTTAACATACTCCAGCGTGTGTTTCAATAATTCAAACTTTTCGTCGTCTGTTAAAACGCTTGCTTCACCTAGTGATCCGCCTAATATTATTCCGTTCGCACCGGCTTCAAGCTGGGCGTTTATGTTAATGTCAAAAGCTTCAAAATCAAGTTCGTCATTGGCACCAAACTTGGTTGTCACTGCCGGAAATACACCGGTCCATTCAAATGCTATCATGTATCTTTTATATTTTTATCAAAATTAGTATTGCTTAAAAAGGATTGCAGGGTGTATTTTAACTCATACTTAGTTTATTTTAACAAGATAAAAATAACCCTGCATCCATTTATCGTATTTATCAATAATGTTACTGTGCTACGTCCCACCAAACCCTGTCGGTTAGTTTGGCAGTTTGCTGTGGTTGCGGGTTAGAGGTGATTTCTACCTGCGGATAAAGCACTCTACGCGGAATACTAGCTACCGATGGATTGATAACAGTCTTTAACACTGGGTAGCCTGTACGTCTCCAATCGCTATAGTTTTCTAAAGACAAGAAGTCGGCAATTTGCTTTTCTTCCATAATCAATTGCTCAGCATTAGAGCTGGTTAAAGCACGGCTTGCCAGGTAGGCGTTGGCATCTGCTGTGGCTACGCCCAGTTTAGTCATATGTGATTGAACGCCTGCCTGATAAAATGGAATAGCTGAGCTATAACCTGATACGATCAAAGTTGCTTCGGCTTTAAGGAATAGGGCTTCTGAATAGTTAACCATGTAATCGTAAGCACCCATACCAGCGTAAAAATCGGTTGGGATAGAGTATGCTTCTAAACTTCCAATCTGGGTTAATCCGTTTTGGCGGCCGGTATACAAGCCTGTTTGTGTAGCAGGTGCAACCATTTTAGTTAAACGCGGGTCGTTACGTGCTACCAAACCATTAACAAAAGTATCACCCAACACAAATGTTGAGGTTGAAAGAAAGTTTTGTTGCCAAGGGTTTTCGTTACCGGCGGCATTATTATAAGGCATCTTCATATCATCATCGTTTGATGCCATACCACTTTGCAGCGCAGTTAAGGCTAATTGAGCCTGTGCAGCGGCAGTACTACCTGGTGCCTTTGTTAAGTGCATATAGTAACGCGCTTTAAGGGTATAAGCCAACTTAGTCCACTTGGTCATGTCACCGTTGTAATAGTAATCATCACCACTTGGGGTTACAGCGCCATTTTTCTTGATGTCGGCTATGCCGGCATCCAATAAGCTCTGTATTTGGGCATAGATGCTTTGCTGCGAATCATAACTAGGGGTAAGGTTGTCTGTACCGCTAAATGCTTTGGTATATGGGATATCGCCCCATAAATCCGTGGTTGTGCCCAGGGTATATGCGGTTAATATTTTGGAGATTGCTGAATAGTTTGTTTTACCATCGGCGGTTGCCAGTTTATTAAGGTTAACCAGGCTATTTAATACTTTAACGTATATGTTAGTCCAATCGTTATCCATATCTACATTATACATTAGATATGTGCCCGAGTTTGGTGCGGGCTGGTTAAGTGCCATCACTTGTAAATACTCTTGCGCGGTACAAGCTACACCACTGCCACCATAAATATTTGATGATAGTTGCAGTTCTATAGGCGCAAGTATTAGTGACTCTTGTACTGTTGTAGGATTATTGGGATCCTTATTTACGTCGATAAACTTTTTACAGCCTGTAAAACCAATAAGGCTACCTGCTAATAATGTGATATATAATTTTTTCATGATATTTTATGTTATAGGGTTAACTTCAAACTAAAATCAAATGACCTTGAAGTAGGGGTAGAGAAGGAGTAGATACCTTGTGAACCATTTGAAGAGCCGAATGAGCTAACTTCCGGATCGCCGCCGGTAAAGTGAGGAGCATACACCCAAAGGTTACGTCCGGTTACGCTGAAATTAAGCGCTTTAAATGGTGTGCCCACCAACCATGTTGGTTTAAGCGTGTAGCCCACGCTTACGTTACGCAATTTGATATAAGTACCATCCTGAATAACAGACTCGGTAATACCGTTAAGGCGTTGATAATAAGCCTGGCCGTTAGTTACAATTGTGTTTGGCTGGCCGGTTGCTGCACTGATACCATCAACAACACGCGGACCACGATCTTCGGTTACTTTTGGTGTACCGTAGAAATAGCCGTAGCCGTCTACGTTGTTCTGGATGTCGCCACCTTTTTTAACATCGAAAAAGAAGCTGAAATTAAATTGTTTGTAGCGCAGGTTGTTAGAGAAACCACCTGTCCAATTTGGGTTGGTGTTACCAATAATGCCTTGTGTGTCGGCAGCGTAAGGTAAACCGCTGGCATCAGTTAATAATTTGCCTTGGGCATTGCGGGCATAACGTGTGCCATAAATGGTTCCGTAAGGTTGGCCGACTATGATTGTGGTAAAGCCGTTACCTATTTGTTGCAGGTCGCCGTCAATTGCCAATACTTTGTTTCTGATACGGCTAAAGTTAACTGTGAAATCCCAGGTAAAGTTTTTAGTTTTAATTGGAACCACGTTTAATAAAGCCTCAATACCACGGTTACGCATTGATGCCGTATTTACGGTAGTACCGCTATAACCTGTTGAAGGTGCGATGGTTACACCGGGGATAATACCATCGTTAGTTTTCTTGTCGAAATAAGATGCTTCGAAAGTAATACGGTTTCTGAAGAAACCTGTTTCGATACCGGTTTCAAACTCGTTGATCCGTTCGTTTTTCAGGTTTGGGTTACCCAAAGTGGTATTTAAAGCAAAACCTGCTTGTCCGTTATAAGGGAAGCTGATATTACGCACATTGGTATATAAAGCAGCGGTTTGACTTTGATAAGCTGTTTGCAATGAATAAGGCGTAATACCATCATTACCTACTGTTGCATAAGAAACCCTGATTTTAGCCAGGTTCATTACATCCTGTAATTTTGGAGAGAAGAATTGCGATAGTATAAAGCTGGTAGCAGCAGAACCATAAGGATAATAGTTATGGTCTGACGATAATACAGAACTGCCATCGTATCTGCCTGTTAAAGCCAATACCAAGAAACGTTTGTAATCGATATTGCCTTGAGCATAGAAACCTACTTTGCGGGTTAAATAGTGGGTTTCATTATAATTAATGGTGGATGCTGAACTGATGTTATCAAAATTGTTGATGTTAAGGCCAGTACCGTTTCCATTTAAATATTGAGTATAGCTTGAGTAAATGTTGTTACCTAATATCAAGTCGGTGTTAAAGTCGCCAAATTCGTGAGCGGCGCGTAAAAATAAATCGTTGTTAAACTGTCTGAAATTGATAGTCTGGTCAATGATTCTACCGGTTGGATTTGCAGCAGAACCTACAGCCTCTTTGTATTTATCGTTTTCAGTATAAACGTCTGCACCAAAACGCTCTGTTACTGTTAACCAGCTTAATGGTTTGTAATCAGAAGTAAAAGTTGGCAGGAAACGGTTAACGGTTGATTTATTGTAGATGTTGTTAATTACCCAGTAAGGGTTGTTACGCGAGTAACGGTATAAACGCTGATTGCCTTCGGCATCTTCATACGGTTGCAGGTTGTAGGATACCGGGGCAGTATAAATAGTCCAAACCGGGCTCTCTAATGAATAACCTTCTGGTAAACGGTTATTTTGAGAGTTTGAGTAGTTTAACTGGAAAGTAGTGTTGATTTTACTTGTAACCTGATTGCTGTATTTAGCAAATACAGTGTTCCTTAAAAAACTTGTAGTTGGGATGGTACCCTTTTGGTCGAAGTTTGAATAAGAGAATAAATAGCTTGAAGTACTACCTCCGCCGTTTAAAGCAACAGTATTGTTGTAGGTTCTACCGGTTTGAAAGAAATCTTTCATTTGATTGTACACCGGAGCTTTTTGGCCATTAATTTTTAACGTATCCATTAAAGCACCCCATGAAGTACTGGTCTTGTTATTTACTCCATCATAGTAGATGCCGTTAGTACCTAATGAGTATTTATCCTGTACCTGCGGGAAAATTGCTTTCTCGAAAGAAAAATCTGACGAAAAATTAATAGTAGGGGCTTTGTCTTTAGCACCGCTTTTGGTGGTGATGATAATTACACCATTTGCACCTGCCGAACCATATAATGCTGTTGCAGCTGCACCTTTTAACACGTCCATGCTTTCAATAATAGACGGATCGATATCGGCCAAACGATTAGTACCCGGGCCTGAGTCAAGGTTACCAGTTTCATCGTTATTAATTGGGATACCATCAACTACCATTAAGGCCTGGTTGTTGCCATAAAAAGAAGATGCTCCACGAATTACGATCCGTGACGAACTACCCGGCGTACCAGATGATGTAGTTACCTGCACACCAGATACCTTACCATCCAAAGCGTTAACCAGATTGGGGTCTTTTGATTGTTGGATATCAGCACTCTTAATTTGTTGTGTACTGTAGGTTAATATCCGTTTGTCTCTTTTTACGCCCAGCGCGGTCACCACTACCTCGTTAAGTGCCTGGTTGTTTTCTGCTAATCTTACAGAAATGTTTTGGCTACCGGCTACCTCTTGGGTATTATACCCAACGGCCGAGATCACAATTGTAGCATTTGAGGGGGCTTGTAGAACAAATGAACCATCTACAGATGTGGTAGTGCCCTTTGCAGAGCCTTTAATTTTTACAGTTGCGCCTGGTACAGGAGCGCCTTTTGTGTCTAATACTTTTCCTTTTACGGGGAGCGTTTGGGAATAAGCATTACAACAAAGTACCAGTAAACAAAAGCAAGCAGTTAGCTTTTTAAGTACATGTTTTAGCTTCATAACAATAGTTTTGGGAATTAATGTTTAATTAATTGTTGCAGTAATATGATATTACTGTAAAGCTATTGCGGCTAAAGCACTAAGATTTTGCTAAAATTCACTAAGAGTTGCAATATCTTAACATAATTGTTACCGATTGGTGGATTGTTTTAAAAATAACGACAGGTATTGGGTTGTTTTGTTACTAATTATTAATTGATTTGTTGTGTTTGTTGCAATATTTATTCGATAAAGGATGGATTGATTGAAGATTTGGGATAAAATATGGCTATTAGCTGCAAAAAATGATTGATTATTATAGATTGAACCCTCATAACTTTACAGAACCAATATTTCTTTAAACAAATTGCTATGCGAAATAAAAATAAATGGTTGCTACTACTGGGTGTATGTTTAGTTAGTGTTAACAAGGTAAAAGCGCAATCTTATCTGCCGGAGTGGAATGATACCCGGATGAAGGTTAAGCCCTCTGTACCTTTTAAAGCTTATGCATTCGACCTTAAAGATGTGCAACTAATAGAGAGCCCTTTTAAGGCGGCCATGCGGGCCGACGAAAAATACTTGATGTCCATCGATCCGGATCGGTTATTGTCGGGTTTTCGCAGCCACTCAGGTTTAAAACCAAAAGGTGCTTTATATGAAGGCTGGGAATCATCGGGTTTAGCAGGGCATACCCTGGGCCATTATTTGTCGGCTATATCTATGCTGTATGCATCAACCCGAAACCCTGTAGTATTAAAGCGTATTAACTATATGGTTGATGAACTGGACGAGTGCCAGCGTGTTCGCAAAACCGGCTATGTAGGTGCCATTCCTAAAGAAGATACTATTTGGGCGGAAGTTGCCAAAGGCGATATTCGTTCGCGCGGGTTTGACTTAAATGGCGGCTGGTCGCCATGGTATACTGTGCATAAGGTGATGGCTGGCTTGCTGGATGCCTATTTATATGCTAATAATACTAAGGCGCTTAATATTTGCAAAGGTATGGCTGATTGGACTGGCCAAACGTTGAAAAACCTGAACGATGAGCAATTACAAAAAATGCTTTTCTGCGAGTATGGCGGTATGGCCGAACCTTTGGCGAATCTATATGCTATAAGCGGCGAAAAGAAGTACTTGGATCTATCCTATAAATTTTATGATAAACGAATCCTTGACCCTTTGGCTAAAGATGAAGATGATCTGCCCGGAAAGCATTCTAATACCCAGATCCCTAAAATTATAGCAGGGGCAAGGAGATATGAGTTAAATGGTGATAAAAAAGATAAAGAGATCGCCGATTTCTTCTGGAAAACCGTAACCCAGGATCACTCTTATGTAACAGGTGGTAATAGCAATTACGAATACTTGGGCGAACCCAACAAGCTTAACGATAAGCTAACCGAAAATACCACCGAGACCTGTAATACCTATAACATGCTGAAGCTAACCAGGCACTTATTTGCCTTCGAGCCTTCGGCAGCATTAATGGATTATTATGAAAAGGCTTTGTACAACCACATACTGGCTTCGCAAAACCATGATGATGGCATGATGTGCTACTTTGTTTCGTTGCGGATGGGCGGTAAAAAGGAGTACAGCACACCATTTACCACTTTTACATGTTGCGTAGGGTCAGGTATGGAGAACCACGTAAAATATAATGAAAGCATTTATTTTAGAGGGGCAGACGGCAGTGTATATGTAAACCTGTTTATCCCATCGGTATTAAACTATAAAGACAAAGGCATCAGTATAAAACAAGAAACTGCTTTGCCGGTAAATAATCGTGTTACCTTTACTATTACAGCCGCTAAACCGTTAGTGTTGCCTATTAAAATCCGTAAGCCTAAATGGAGCAGTACCCAAACTATCACCATTAACGGTGTAGCACAAAAAGAAACCGTGAATAGCGAAGGATACATTGTTTTAAACCGCCGATGGAAAACCAATGATAAGGTTGAACTAACGCTTTCAGAAAACTTATATACCGAAGCCATGCCTGATAATGCAAACCGTAAGGCTGTATTTTATGGCCCGGTATTGCTGGCTGGTATCCTTGGTGATAAAGAACCTGATCCGGTTTCAGGGGTGCCGGTATTGGTAACATCAGAAAAAGACCCTGCAAAATGGTTGCAGATGGTTGATAAATCGCAACTGAGTTTCAGTACTTCGAACGTTGGCAAACCTGGCGATGTTAAGCTGGTTCCCTTCAACACCACTAAAAATGAATACTACACCGTGTATTGGGATGTGTTTACCCCAGATGCCTGGACGGTACAGCAAAAAGCTTACGACGAACAAAAGACCAAGCTGAAAGAGATGGAAGCCCGGACGGTTGATATACTAAGACCTGGCGAAATGCAGCCAGAACGTGATCATAACTTTACCAGCGAAAAAGCAATTACCGGCGAAGAACATTTGCGTAAATTCCGTGCTACTGAAGATGGTGGGTACTTGTCATACGAAATGAAAGTCGATCCTAATGCGCAAAATACCATGATTAATACCTATTGGGGCATGGATAACCGAGGCCGTAAGTTTGATATTTTAATTGATGGCGTTGCTATTAATTCGGAAGATCTGAACCAGTATAAAGAGAGTCGATTTTATGATATTTCATACCAGATCCCTATTGAACGAACTAAAGGAAAAACTAAAGTAACAGTGAAGCTGGTTCCGAAAGAAGCTAATTCGGTTGGTCCGCTTTATGGCAGCCGGGTGGTGAAAGACTGATCAGAATTTACATAATTTAAGAATTGACAGAATTAAAACGGTTTTAGAAAAATTAAATGACAAAAAATATTATATCGGGCTTAGGTTGTTTGCTGGCTACATTTGCGTTAAGCAATGCTTTTGCCCAGCAAAAAGATTACCCTATTCAGCCCGTGCCATTTACCCAGGTACATGTCGACGATCAGTTTTGGGAACCCAAAATGGAGGTAAATGCCAAGGTTACCATCCCTTATGTTTTGCAGCAATGCAAATTGCATGGCCGGGTCGATAATTTTTTGCGCGCAGCTAAATTACTCGATGGTGATAAGTTGACCGAGTACCCCTTTGACGATACCGATATTTACAAGGTGATAGAGGGAGCATCATACGCTATGCAGGTTAAAAAAGACCCTCAATTGGCAGCACAGGTTGACTCGCTGATCTCAATTATCGGTGCTGCGCAAGAAAAGGATGGTTACCTCTACACCTTTAGAACGGTTAACGCTAAAAAACCGCACCCGTGGATCGGTACCAAGCGTTGGGAAAAGGAAGAGGAACTAAGCCATGAACTTTATAACGCAGGCCACCTCTACGAAGCCGCAGTAGCTCATTACCAGGCAACAGGAAAAAAAACACTCCTAAATATTGCTATCAAAAATGCCGATTTGCTGGTGAAAGATTTCGGCCCGGGTAAAGTTGAAGAATACCCCGGTCACCAGATTGTAGAGATCGGGTTAACTAAGTTGTACCGGGTAACTGGTAACAAACAATATTTAACCTTGGCTAAATTCTTTTTAGATGTACGCGGCCCTAAAGGCGATTCTTATAATCAGGCTGATAAAAAAGTAATTGATCAGCACGAGGCCGAGGGGCACGCCGTACGTGCATCTTATATGTATACAGGCATGGCAGATGTTGCCGCGCTAACAGGAGATAGCCATTATCTGGCGGCCATTGATGATATCTGGGGCGACGTAGTGAATAAGAAGCTATACATCACAGGTGGTATAGGTGCTACCAATGCAGGCGAGGCTTTTGGCGAGGCTTACCAGTTACCCAACATGTCGGCCTATGCTGAGACTTGTGCAGCTATCGGTAACGTATATTGGAACAGCCGCATGTTTTTGCTACATGGCGATTCTAAATATATCGATGTATTAGAGCGCACACTCTATAACGGTTTATTATCTGGCGTATCGTTAAGCGGTAACCGGTTTTTCTACCCAAATCCGCTGGCTTCTATTAATCAGCACCAACGTAGCGCCTGGATTAACTGTGCCTGCTGCATCTCAAACATGACCCGCTTTTTGCCTTCGGTACCAGGTTACGTTTACGCCAAGGATAAAAATAACTTGTATATAAACCTGTTCATGAGCAACAATAGCAATATTGTGCTCACAAACGGAAAGGTGAATATCATCCAAAACACTAATTACCCTTGGGCTGGTAAAATTGATATTACTGTAAACCCTGCAAAAAGCGGCGACTTCACATTGAGAGTCCGCATACCAGGCTGGGCACAACAAAAACCGGTACCGGGCGATCTATATACTTTTACAGCTACTCAGACGCTACCAATAAGAATCAGCATCAATGGCAAAATCCAGTCCTTTACCACAGAAAAAGGTTACGCAGTATTAAAACGTAACTGGAAAAAAGGCGATAAGGTAATTGTTGACTTGCCGATGGAAACCGAAAAGGTAATGGCCAATGCGCAAATTAAAGATGATGTTAACCGCTTTGCATTTCAGCGCGGCCCAGTGGTTTATTGCCTGGAAGGGCCGGATAACAAAGATAGCCTGGTGCAAAATATCGTGGTTGATAGATCTGCTAAAACAGAATCGCACTACATGCCCAATTTATTAAATGGGGTAGAGGTGATCAATGTAAAAGGCGAGAGCGGCAGGATACAACCCGGTACCGATAAAATTATCGAAACCGAACAAAACGTAACTGCCATACCTTACTATGCCTGGGCTAATCGTGGCCCAAGCGAAATGACGGTTTGGATACCTTATGAGGCATCGGCAGCTAAACCAAAACCTGCGCCAACCATTGCAAGTACCAGCAAGGTAACGTCATCGGTAAAAAGCGCTAAAATGAATGCTGCAATCAATGACCAGTATGAGCCTGCAGATTCTAAGGATACCAACTTCCCATATCTGCACTGGTGGCCAAATACCAAATCACTGGAGTTTGTACAGTATGATTTTAAGGAGGAACACGAAGTTTCAGAATCAAAGGTGTATTGGTACGACGATGGGCCCTGGGGAGGTTGTCGCATCCCGGTATCGTACAAAATCTATTATAAAAAAGCTGGACAATGGGTACCGGTCGACGTTGCGTCTACTTATGCAATTGCAAAAGATCAATACAATGTATTAACCTTTAAGCCGGTAAAAACCACAGCATTAAAAATGGAAGTCCAGTTGCCGGATGATAATTCCTCGGGCATCCATGAGTGGATTGTTAAATAACTAATCAACAACTATTATATAGGGAATACAGGCTATAAACCAATATTCCCTATTTTTTATACGCTCCTCCTCCAAATCTCCTCCTAACATTTATGCTTTATTTTGATTTCTATTGTTTATAATTAGTCTAAATAAATACATTTGCAGAAAAATAGCGACTTATATGTTTAAACTTTTATACTCATTATTCTTAGTGATAATACTCGCAGGGGCCATGCCAGTCTACGCACAATCAAACGGAGATGTTACTGGTACAATCACAATGGTAAATGGTCAGCCGTTTGCTTCGGCCTCGGTTTCAATTGTGCAACTTGCAAAAACAACATTAACAGACCAGCATGGTAACTACGCGCTTAGAAATTTAGCGCCGGGTACTTATCAGCTTAAAATACAGGTGTTGGGAGCTGCCGAGCAAGATTTGCAGGTAACGGTGATTGCCGGCCAAGCAGTAGTTGCTAATTACCAGTTTACTAAAGAAAACATCAGTGCGCTGCAAGAGGTAACCGTTACTGGTAACACTAACAAGTTTTCAAAAAAGGAAAGCGTTCATATTGCTAAACTGCCTTTGAAAAATCTGGAGAATCCGCAGGTTTACAATTCAGTATCAAAAGAACTGATCCAGGAGCAAATAGTTGTTGATTTGGGTAGCGTTTCTAAAGATATTCCTGGTGCAGGCATTCCCACTGTTGCCAACCAGGGTAGGGTTACGTTTCACTCCAGAGGTTTTGAAGTAGAACCCAATGGGCGTAATGGCGTAGCCGGAACTGCGTTCTCGGTTATTGACCCTGCCAACCTTGAACGCATAGAGGCGTTAAAAGGCCCATCTGCTACATTGTTTGGTAACAGTGTTTCCAGCAGCTATGGCGGTTTCATTAACCGGGTTACTAAAAAACCCTACAACGGTTTTGGTGGCGAAGTTGCCTATTACGGTGGCAGCTGGAATTTAAATCGCCTTACGCTTGATATAAATACGCCTGTTAATGCTGATAGAACAGCGTTATTTAGATTAAACGGAGCTACAACTTATCAGAAAAGTTTTCAGGATCAGGGCTTTAGTAATAGCATAAGCCTGGCGCCAAGTTTTTCTTACCAGATAACAGATCGTTTATCATTATTGCTGGATGTAGAATTTGGACAGGCTAAAGCAACTTCAGTAGTTCGCTTTAACCCTTTTTCGGGCAGCAAAAAAACACAAACTATACTGGATACTAAATTTCCGTACAACAAAACCTTCTTAAGCAACAATTTGCCTTACCAAACACAAATGGTAAATATTTTTGCACAGCTTAACTATAAGATTTCAGGAAGCTGGACATCGCAAACCATTATTTCACGAGCCAGATCAAACATCAACGGCTATATTACTGCACTTACAGGCGTAACAGATTCTACCATCAGGCCGCAGGTTATTGTTGGTGCTACCTCGTTTACAGCTACAGATATCCAACAGAACTTTATTGGTGATTTTAAAATTGGTAAGTTCCGTAACAGAATAGTGGCAGGTTTAGATTATTACGGTAATTACAATGATTTTGACCGGGTTACCGTTAATACAGCAACAGTTAATTTTATCCATCCGTCGGCTAAGTATGTGGTAAACAAATTCAGAGTTGATTCCCTGACCACAAGTGGTACACTTAGAAAGGAAACCAACAGGGATAACACCTATTCGGCTTATGCGTCAAATGTGTTTAACATCACAGATCGTTTGAATGCGATGGTTAGTTTAAGGATAGATCGTTACCAATATCTGGGTAATTACAACATCACCACTGGTGTAACAGCAGGCGGTATAGGTACCAGCGGGGCGCAAGCAGGTCCTTTCGGCCAAACTTCTCTATCACCTAAAATGGGTCTAGTTTACGAAGCAGTTAAAGATCAGTTGTCGTTTTTTGGTAACTATCTTAATGGTTTCTTTAATCATAGTGGCACAGCTAAAGATGGCAGTGCATTTAAACCAGAGCACGGCAATCAGATCGAATTTGGCATGAAGGGCGATGTACTTGACCATAAATTGGTTGGAACGGTGAGCGTTTACGATATTAAAGTGGCGGATGTATTACGCACAGACCCTACCGATGCTACTTACTCGATACAAGACGGTACACAACGTAGCAAAGGTGTTGAGGTTGATTTAACAGCCAATCCGTTCCCGGGATTAAACCTTGTGGCTGGTTACGCTTATAACGATATTAAATTTATTAAGGCTGATGCTTCTGTACAAGGTTTAAGGCCAGCATTATCAGGTCCGGCCACTACCGTTAACTTCTGGGCAAGCTATCGCATGCTAAACGGCTATTTAAAAGGTTTGGGGCTTGGATTTGGTGGCGATTACGGCAGCAAATCTTATCAAACCAACACAGTAACATCAAAATTGATTATCCCGGCTTATACTATGTTTGATGCGTCTTTGTTTTACGATCAGCCTAAATACCGTATTGGCTTTAAAGTAGATAACCTGACAAGTGAAAAAGCATGGTCAGAACGTTTAACACCACAGGCACCTGCTACGTTTATTGGCAGTTTGGCACTTAAATTTTAATCCGTAATGATATTGATTGGGTATGAAGAATAAGTACTTAATAGTCAATACAGTAGCTTGTATTGCATTCTTATCGATCTTGACGATGTTTTCGTTAACTGCAAAGGCAAGCGCCTACTGGATGGAAGTATCGGGATCGGGAAAAGTTAATGAAGCGGTTACCTTACAAGTATGTTATGGTAGTATTGATGATTTCGGCGTTCGTCAACCTGATGCGGGAAAGGAGCTGAGCTTAACAGGTGATTTTAAATTCTTTGTGACATCAAACGACGGTAAGCAGCAGGAAATTCAACTTCAACAAAAAAAGTATTGCTGGGAAGGAACTTTTATGCCGAAGGCGAATGGCGTCTATCATATTGCCGGTTTAAACGATAGACATCCCGTGGTAGATCGTTCTAAATCTGGCGGTATAAATGAAAGGCCAGTTGATTTTCTTTGCGCTGATTATATCGTTGGAGAGGGGATTCCTGTGGCTAAACCAACCCAACAACTTGATATTGTTACTCGTAATGAAGGGCGAAAAGTTATTGTAACTGTTTACAATAATGGCCTCCCTGCGCTAAAGGGCACTAAACTACGCGTGTTTAATCCGGATAACTGGGAGAAAGAGTTGACTTTGAATGAACACGGCGAGGCTACCTTTGTACCAACAATAAAGGGATTATACATCATCCGCCAGGATTGGATTGATAAAACTGCCGGAGCTTATCAGGACGCTAATTTTGCAGATACCAGATATCGCTGCAATTATTGTTTACAATATTAGCAACTGATAAATATCTTAGAAGAGGTCGTAGTATATTGCTAAGGCCTTTTCTGTTTTTTTTGATACCAATTTCAACTTTGGCTTTACTGATAAAAGCCATTTGAACCGAATTTTTAAGAAATACCGTGGCATGAACCCGACATCATTTAAAAAAAGTCTTAAATGATGGCACATGCAAACAAACAAGAAAGGCTTTAGCATATGCTAAAGCCTTTCTTGTTTTAATAACTCAGGATTATTTGTTATCAAATATCCTTTCAAGCCAATCACAATCCATCGATAATACTTTTTTGCCGCTGCTGATAATAAAAAACTCTGAACGACGGTTCAGCTGATGTTCGGCTTCTGAGCAGGTTACGCCATCGGGGCAATTATTAACCAGGTTGTTTTCACCGAAATGCTCAGGATATAATCTTGATGCATCGATGCCATTGGCTACCAGATAGTCTTTGGCAGACTGCGATCTGCGCAGCGAAAGTGCCATATTATACGCCTTTGATTCGCGGCTGTCACAATAACTGGCTATCACCAGTTTTAATTCTGGATGCTGGTTAAGGAGCTTAATCAGTTTGGCTAACTGTACCTGGGCATCGGCACGGATAACTGACTTATCCAAATCATAGTAGATCTTATCAACTGTTAACTTTTTACGGAGTGAATCACAGTTAGCAGTTACATTTCCAGTCTCTTTACCGGTATCAAACGGCCGTTTAATACCTGTTATTTTTAGAACAACATTAATTGTGGTATCTGTATGGATGCCTTTGGTGCTGACATCAATAGCGGCAGTGCTGTAGCCATAGTTGGTAGCTGTGATATGATAAACAGTTTCCGGCTGCAACAGGCTGACAAAGCTGCAAGGCATATCAGGTTCCAAGTCTTTAAGTCCGCTAGGTTTTAATAAGGCTGTGCTATAGCAAATGGGCTCGTTTGTAACGGCATCAACAATAGTCCCGTGCAGTTTAATCTGGAACTCGCTGTGGGTAAAGCTGTAAATATCGTCACTGCCTTTTCGGTTACTGCTAAAGTAGCCGTGCTTGCCATCCTCACTTCTGATCAATCCAAAATCATCAACAGATGAGTTAATAGGAGATCCCAGGTTAACAGGGGAGTGCAACGGCTTTAAATCGCTAAGTGCAACCTGAAAAACATCCAAACCACCTAAACCCGGGTGCCCGGTTGATGAGAAGTAAAGCGTGCTATCCTTGTATAGGGTAGGGAACAACTCGTTACCTTCGGTATTAATTATCGGTCCCATATTTACAGGTGCTTCCCATGCGCTGTTAACGGTGACACGTTTGCAATAGTAAAGATCTGTACCGCCGTAACCTCCCGGTTTATCTGATGCAAAAATCAGCACAGTACCAGCCTTATTTAGCGCCGGGTGACCGACCGAGTATTGATCATCATTATAAGCAAATGGTTCAATCTTTTCCCAGTTTGGTGCTTTTGCTGTGAAGATTTTAAGCTTGTTTACGCCATCTTTACTTTCTTCGTATTTGCCTTTAAAGTAGTTATTGCGGGTAAACATTAAAGAACCATCGGGCAATAAGGCAGCAGAGCCTTCGTGATACTGTGTGTTAATATTACCTGTTACAGGCCCGGCTTTAATTTGGGTGATTAGATAATCGCCAAGCGTATCATGCAAAAACTTGGGGTTGTAATTGCCTACCGTATGCGTGTCGTTGGCCGTAGGGGCCGTATCATCATCATTAGGCTTGTATTTCTTTCCCTTAATTTGGGCTTCTTTTAATAAAACACGTTTAAGGCTATCAACATTTACAGGTTTGATATCTTGCCTGTTATCTACTATATACAAATCGCTAAAGGGTGTTAAATCCCAGCCGAAAACCTTTTTAGTCAGTACTCCAACCTTTCGATTGCTGGCAAATAGCAGCCCCTTTTTATAATATATAGGCGAGTATTCGGAGGCCGCGGTATTGATATTTAGATAAGATATTGTCCAATCCTTACGGTTACGCAAAAAGCTATCCACCTGTGGGTAGGTCTGGGTAAAAGCAGTCGCACGTGCGTCATTAGTTACCAGTTCCAGGTATTTTTGATACCATTGTTCTGAGCCTGCGTAATCTTGTTTGTTAGCCAGTGCTTCGGCGTAATATAAAGCCCATTGGGGTTTTAGCGTTTGTGCCTGCGTTAGTTTGGCATACCAGTAACTAGCTTTGTCGTAATCTTTAACGTTGCGGTAGCTGTCTGCAATCATCTCCTGTGCTTCAATGTTTTCCGGGTGTTCTTTAAGTTCGCGCTCCAACAGTTTAATGGCGGGAGTATATTTTAAAGCTTGATATTCTTTCCGTGCAGCTTTTACAAGGCTGCTGCTTTCCTTCTTGTTTTGGCCTAAAAGCAGGGCGGGTACAAGTAGTAATGCAGTTAAAATTATGTATATCGTTTTTAACATATCAATGTTCTAAAAATAACGTGGAGACAGGATTTTACCTTTTGTAGAACCAAACTCGTATCTGATCATAATCTCGTGACTACCCGAGTTGTATTGCACCAGCGGCGTTGTACTTCTATCGTAAGAGTAACCTATACGTACCTGTGGCGACACCTGGAACTCGACCATCGCCGAAATGTCAGCCTCGGTACGGTATTGAAAACCAAGGCCTAGCGCATCTCTGATCCATAATGTAGCATTCAAATCACCTTCGATAGGAGCACCCTTAACATATTTGATCAAAACTGAAGGTTTAAGGTGCAAATCATCATTCAGCGGAAATACGTAACCCGTAGCCAAAAATATATGCATATCCTGGCCGACAAGTGAATTACTGCCTTCTACTGTGAGGTTGTGCAACTTGTTGTTCAGCAATTGTGGCGATGATAAACCCAGGTAAAAGTTGTCTGTACTGTAATAAACGCCCACGCCGAAATCAACCAGCATTTTATTTACGTTATTGGCAAACGCGGCATCTGGCGAAGTATCTGAACCCAGATTAACAGATGTAAAGTCGGCCCGGTACTGGCTTACACCTCCCTGTAAACCTAATGCTAAAACACCCTTATCCATCCGGATACGGAAAGCATAGCTACCAAAGGCCCCACTGGTATTGGTGATACCCAATCTGTCGTTAAAAACCTGTAAGCCCAAACCAATCTTTTTATTATCTATCGGCGCATCGATGCTAAATGTTGCCGTTGTTGGTGCACCTTGTATACCAACCCATTGGCTGCGATAAAGTGCTGTTGCCGATGTCACATTCCGGCTACCTGCATAGGCCGGGTTTATGGCAAGGGTATTAAACATGTACTGTGTATACATGGCTTCCTGCTGGGCCATGGCTTGTTCGCCCGCACACGCTATTAAAATCAGTATTATATATATTTTAAAGCTCTTCATAACTATCTGTTTAGGGTTATATAGCCCACATAGCGGTCTGTGTCATCAAATTTTACAATGTAGTAGTAGGTGCCTTCCGGCAAATCGTCGCCTATGTGTATACCCTGGTTACACTTGCCACCCCAGTCGTTTCTATAATCGTTGTTTCGGTAAACGAGATTACCCCAACGGTTATAAACCTCCAGGTAAATGCGTCGCCCGCTTACGTTTTCAATTACAAACGTATCATGCACGCCGTCGCCGTTAGGAGAGAAGCCTTGGGGAATGAACCCGTTCGGGCGTTTCAGATCTATCGGGGTTGGTATTGATGAACTTACATCGCCTGTTGCGGTAACATCCGGTTTCAAGCCATCGGTTGATTGATCCGTAGTGCTTGCACCGGTAATTGATGTACCCGAAGCCGTAGCGCGGTTAAGGTAAGTGTTTCCACTGCTTAATACGGTGACACTCACAACCAGTTCTATTTCTTCTACCTGGCCAACAAATAATTGGTTGCCGGATGCCAGCATCTCGGTATTGCCGTTTCCGTTATAACTGTTGTTTACCGATAATCTTCCCAAAGTCCGGATACTCTTAACCTGCCATTGTTCACCACCGAAGGTTGCGGCGAGGTTATCCTTAATGCTGATGTTGTTAAGGTCTGTTATGCCATAGTTGCCCACGGTTAAAATATAGGTAACATCGTATGATCCATTAACAGCCTTAACAGCCGACTGGACCGATTTTGCCAAACCAATAACCGGTTTATCGTTGGTGTTTAAATTTACCGTAGCCATATTACTTACCGCGCCACTTTTATCCTTAATGGTGTAAGTAAACTGGTCGGGACCGGCGTAATTTAAGGCCGGGGTATAAGTCACCAAACCGGTAACCGGATCAACGATCAGCGTTCCATGAGCTGGCTGACTAATAATGGTTACCGTAGTAGGATCCAAATCATAACTTCCTGGTTTATCGTTATTAATTACCGGGATGCCCACTGGTTTATTAGGTGTGGTAGTTGCGTTGTCATCAACTGCCGTTGGACCCTGCGGGATGAGTATAGTAACATTAGCCACGTTTGATAGCGAGCCATTTTGATCTTTAATGGTATAGGTGAAATTATCCTGCCCAAAATAACCCGGATTTGGGGTATAGGTAGCAACCCCGTTGGCTGTATTTACAGTTACTGTACCATGTAACGGCTGCTGCACAATGGTTACTGTTGATGGCGCTAAAGCAGCATCACCATTAGCATCGTTAACAGGCAGGTTGATGGTTACAGGTGTATTAACCGCTGTGATAGCATTGTCATTATTGGCAACCGGGGCTTTGTCTACAGTTATAGTAGCTGTCGCGATATTTGATGTCCCGCCGTTTGCATCTGTAACAGTATAGGTAAAGGTATCTGTGCCAACATAGCCCGCTGTTGGCGTATAAGTGGCTATACCCGTTGCTGGATCTATTGTTACCGTGCCATGCTGCGGCTGTGTAATAACAGTTACTGTGCTTGGCACTAGATTGTCGGCAGCTTTAACATCGTTATTTAGCAAGTTGATGGCTACCGGAGAGTTTGATCCTGTTGTGGCAGCATCATTATTTGCTAAAGGTAGTTGTCTTGGTGTAATAACTACCTGGCTGCTGTTGTTGGCTGGATTGTTATCTGTTTCGGCTCCTGTAATAGTTGCAATATTGGTAAAGCCGCCTGTTGCATTTACTTTCGTTATTAAGGTTAAGTTAGCCGAACCTGCGTTTGCCAGGTTACCGATGGTCCATAAGCCGGTTGTGCTGTTGTAAGTACCGATATCGGCAGTAGCGCTAACCAATGCAAAGCCAGATGGCAATAAATCGCTTACGTTAACATTGGTAGCTGCACTCAGGCCGTTATTGGTAGCTAACAGCGTAAACGTTACCTGAGTGCCTATAGAAGGTGTTAAGGTTGATGCTGTTTTTACTATTTTAAGATCCGTGTTAATTGGGTTGTCTGTGTCCGATGCGCTATTGTCTGTTGGTGAACCGTCTGTTAAACCTGCGGGTGGGGTTATAGTTGCTGGCATAGTTAAATCGCCATTGAATGTGGTTGCAATAGCAGCTGTAACTGTATAGGTTACGGTGGCACCTACTGGCAGATTTATGGTCTCGTTAATGCTGCCTGTTCCGTTCGTAGTGCCGCTCCCTGCACCTGTGTAGGTTGCAGTCCACGTGCCTGTAATGCCGGTTGGGAATGGAAGTGTTACTGTTGCGCCATTAGCATCACTTGTACCTTTATTAGTTGCTACAACGGTGTAAGTATTTGTTGTTCCGGGCAGGTAAGTTTGTTTGCCGTCTGTAATAGTGATGCCAAGGTCGATAATGCAGTTGGCCACAGTTATGGTAATATCATCATGGCTGTCTGTACATTGCCCGGTAGATACAGTCCACCTGAAAGTGTACACACCTGCAACTAATCCGCTTACTGAGGCATGATTGTCATTAACAGAACTAAACACAGGATCTGCTGCGCCAACTGGTTTAGATAATACCGTCCAGGTACCGGTTCCAGAGGTTGGTGCCGTTGCAGATAATACAGCCGGAGAAGATAAACAATAGTTTGCCGCCGGCGGACCAGCGTCTGCTGTTGATGGCGGATCGAATATGGTAAAGCTAACATCGCTTGTTGAAGTACAGGCACTGTTGTTAGCAATGGTCCACCTTAAAGTATAGGCACCAGCTTTTAATCCGCTGGCAATGGCAGTGACGCTATGTAAATTATTAAATGTAACTGCCGGGCTAAACGGAGGTTGGGTTACCACGGTCCAGGTTCCTTGATCATTGCCTGTTAATGTAGTGTTGGTAGCTGCAAGATTTACCGAAGCTGTGCCGCCAGCACTTGGGGCACAAGTATTGGTCACAGTACCTGCATTGGCTACAGCAGGTGTATTATCTTTTACGGTGATATTTACATCTGCAGATGAAGCAGAACAAATACCGTTGGTAATAGTCCATCTAAATTTATAAGGGTTGGCAGGATCAACCACTAAGCCCGAAACTGTAGTTGTTGGCGAATTGATTGCGTCAATAACAGGCGCACGGGTATCGCCAGGTCCGTTAGGTACAAATGTCCATGTTCCGATACCAATGGTAGGAGCGATGCCGGTTAACGTTACATTACCCAAACAAGCCGCGGGTTGATCTGTCATTGGTGCAGCGACAGTTGGAGGTGCGAAAACACTAATCCGAACAATATCATTGCTCGATTCATCGCCAGTGCAATTGGCATTAGTAACAGTCCATTGTAGGAGGTAATCACCTTCTATACTTAAATTATCAAGCGTTGCATGAGGGTCGGTAGTTGAAGATAAAGTCGCCAAACTACCAATTGGTCTGCTGATGATATTCCATGAGCCTGTACCAACTGTTGGTGTTACCGCAGCCAGCGTCACCGATGTACCAGTACTTGTACACAGTTGCTGATCCGGGCCTGCATCTGCAGTTGATGGCGGGCCGCTTACGGCAACCGTCATGTCATCTGTCAATGTGCCGCAACCACCTGCATCTTTACCGCCAACGTTACCAGTATTTATGGTGTATCTAAATACATAGTTGGCGTTTGGCGTTAAGCCGGTTACAATTGCCGTATTACCAAATCCTGTTGATGAGCCATTTTTTGTTATTGTAACAGCAGGTGTGCCCGCTGGTAATGCCGATACCATAGTCCAGGTACCATCGCTACCTTCATTACCCGATAATATAGTTGTTGTGGTATTACACAAAGCCTGATCGGCGCCTGCATTGGCAGATTGGTGTACAATAATGGTAACGTTAGAGGTTGAAGCCGGACAAATAATTCCGTTAGTTGATTGCCAGGTTAGTACATAAGTGCCTAATTGCAGGCCACTAATTGTAGCATGCGGATCACTAAGGCTGGTAAACGCAGGCGCATTCGGGCCACTTTGTACTACCCATAGCCCAGTGCCAACGGTAATAGTATTGGCATCTAACACGGTAGATGTAGCATCGCAAAGTGCTACGGGATTTGTACCTGATACAGCTGCGATAGCCGGGGTTGGTGGGGTACTTAAGTTATAAGTTATTTCGGCAGACGAGCTTGAGCAAGCGCCATTAGTAATAGTATAGGTAAATTTGTATCTACCCTGTATTAAACCCGTAACGGTAGTTGATGTGGCATTTGGCGAGGTAATAGTTGCACCACCAGGGCCGCCGGTTTGGGTCCATGTACCAACTTCGCCTGCGGTTAATGCAGCATTTGTGGCTGTTAATGTAATTGGGCCAAGTCCGCATACATCCTGTTGTGATGTACCTGTATTGCCGTTAATGGCGGCCACGGTTGTTGCGGCAGATATAGTTATTACAACAGTATCGCGCGTGGTAGTACAACCGCCTTTGCTTAATTGCCATTCAAATTGATAAGTACCTATTGTTGCACCAGTAACTGTTTGGCTGCTGGCGTTGGTAAATGCAGGTGTGTTAGGGCTTCCCGGTAATAACGTCCAGATTCCGGTTTCGCCAGTGCCGGGTGCGTTGGCACTTAAGTTGAAAATAGTAGAACCAGAACCCAGGCATTGGTCTGTACCTGCATTTGCCTGTTTAGGTCCGTTAGTATTATTAGTATTGATAACAACCTGATCTGCAATACTGCCACAACTGTTTTCTATTTTCCATTGCAGGGTATAAACTTTATTTGCCAATAAACCGGTAACAATGGCATTAGGATCATTAACACTCGAAAAAGTCACCGTGCTCGCCGGTGTTACAGGACTTTCTGAAACAACGCTCCATGTGCCTTTTTCATTTAACGCGGGCGGGTCGGCTGCCAGTTTGGTGGGGGTGGCATAACAGACACTCATATCTGCACCAGCGTTTACATGCGTTGGTGCTGTAGCAACAATTACTTTTACATCAGATTGTGAATCGCCGCAATCTGTGCTACCACCTGTAACTATCCATCTAAACACATAAACGCCGCTTTGTAAATTAGAAATACCGGTAGTGTTTAGTGCTTTATTGGCAATTGTAGCGGTGTTGGGGCCGCTTACCTGGCTCCACTGTCCGGTACCGGCATCGTCGCCCTGTGGAGCATTCCCTGCGAGGGTAGCTGTAGTGGTATTGCACGACAAAAATTGCGATGTACCCGCGTTAGCCTGGTACGGCGCTTTGGAGACTACGATTGTAATATCAGCAAAAGCATCATTACAACCGCCAGATGCATCATCACTGTACCGCCTGAACCTGATCACATATGTTCCGATCTTATTCATACCTACAATAGGCTGAAAGTTATCGGCAGCGGTGGTGAAACTGTTGATACCCGCATTGGCTTGTAACTGCGATCCCGGCGGCGCACTAACCAATGCCCATTGCGAGCGGTTACCTCCGGCTACGGTATAGTTTACCGTTAATTGGGTTGCGTTGCATGGTAATATAGATGGGTTGGCCGTTATAAAGCCAACAAAGGGTGCGGTAGTATATCGTACATGGTAAATACCGACTGATGAGCAATTGGTAACCGTATTGGTAATGGTGTAAACAAAATCATATGCAGATGCGCCATCCAAGCCAGATATCGTTGTGGTTGGCGAAGTCGGGTTTGAAATTACGACACCGCCAGGGTTGGTTGATGCTGATACCCAGCTTACCACTTCGTTTTTATAAAGTGGCTTAACGCCATTTAAGGCTGTATTAGTACGTCCATCGCAATAGGTAAAAAATGGTTCACCGCCTGCATTGGTAACATCTTGCGATGGTGGTGATACATTTACAGTAACATCTTTTGATCCGTTAAAGCATGGCCCTGTAACCGTCCAGCGGACTACATACGTACCGCCTATAAGATCACCAATCCCGGTGTTTTGATCGTGAATATCACCAAAGGTCGGCGTACTTGGTCCACTAATAAAAGACCATGTACCTATCTGGCCGTTTCCACTTCCTCCAAATGAGGCATGCAAGCCTACGGCTGCCTTGATAGAATAGCAGCTTACGTTAACAGGCGTTACTACAGATATCGGCTCGCCACCCAAATTGGTAACTTTCATGCTTGAGGTAGTTGAACAACTGCCCGATGCACTGGTGATTGTCCATGTATATACCGAGGTACCAACCGTATTGCCGGTTGCGGGCAGGCTGATGGTACCTGTAGGAGATGTTACCGGATTAGGTAAAGCTAAATTTCCATTAACAGACCATACGCCCGTTTCCCCTGGTTTTAATGCATTGGCGGCCATCGTTACTGCATTCGGGCCAGGACAGGATACAATATCGGGCCCGGCATTTGATACTGTTAGGGGCGATACTGTGTATACAGCATCGTCAAAAACAGGTGAACCATCTGTACAAGTTGCAGACAGGCGGAATGTATAGCTTTGGCCAACTGTATAACCTGTTACGGTTGCCGTTGCCGTACCGCTGTTTACGGTAGTTGCAGAAACGGTAACCGGTTGACCGGCAGTCTGTGTCCACGTTGCCTGCTGGGTAAGTAAACCAGTTGCATTACCTGTAAGCACAAAGGCACTACCGGGACAAATTGAACGGTCTGCACCTGCATTAATGGTACAGTTTTGTGCAAAGGCACTTACGTGTATCAATAAAGCAAATAAAATCGCTGGGAAATAAAAGCGTAAAAGTTTAATCATACTACGATGTAAGCATGTAAGTAAATAGCAAATGCTGGTTCTGCTGCCTGGGTGTCAGAATTGATCGTGCTGTGAGCGCACAGAAAGGAACTTCTTGATATTGTGACATGTAAGGTTTAGTTCATTCGTCAATAAATATACCTCACAAAATACATAATTATAAATGATAAAAAATGACATTAAACAGCTATCCATCCACTTTTACGGCAAAAGCAGTTAAATAGATTTTTAAAATTTAGAGTTTTTTAAAACTGTACAGAATGAATAGGCAATAAATTGAATGTGCAGGTTTAATTAAAACTATCTGTGGATTGGGCTAAACAAAAGACCTTCCGGTTTTTGCCGGAAGGCCTTTTTAATATTGATAGACTACAAGAATATTACTTTTCAGAAGTTTGTACGGGAAGCCAAACTTCCATTTCGCCTTTGCCACGGTTTGCCCATGAGTAATAGGGGATGGCTGTAAACTCAACCTTTTTAGAAGCTGCGGTGGTTGTGCTTTTGAAAAAAGCCTCTCCTCTTAAAACTATTACGCCATTTAAAAGATCAGGCTTGTTAATAGGGGTAAATTGAGCATTGGCAGGTATTGCTAAATTACTGATGTCGCCTTCGTTGTCTTTCCATTCGGCACAATACATAACCGGTCCGCGTTGCAGGGCTATTTTGTTTTGATCGTCGGTCAGCGCTTTATTGGCTATCACCTTTTTTACTTCCATAGGCAGGTCCAGTTGTATTTGATCACCTTTATGCCATTTTCTGTCGATTATAGCATAACCATTTTCCATTTTGTAGGATATGGTTTTACCATTCAATTTCAGGCTGAACTTAGCAACTGATTTGTTTTCGAAAGAATACAAATTAAGCGGAATTGCCTCTGCACGCGCCCAACCTGGTATACGAATTCGCAAAGCAAAATCAGAAGGAACATCTGGGTTAATATCGAACGACAACCCACCATTCCATGGGTAGTTGTTATGCTGTTCTATATTAACCGAATGGCTGTTAACCTGCAATTTGGCTGTACCAGCTATAAACAGATTTACAAATACACTATTTGCCCTTTGTGCATAAATATAGCCCGATAAAGATGGCAGGAAACGCGCCATATTAGTGGGGCAACATGAGCACTCAAACCAGCCAGACCTTGAGGGTTCTAAAGCGGAGTGCGTAAATCCATTGGTTATTTGCATAGCATTGGTGTAGAAGAAGGATTTCCCATCCAATCCAACTCCAGATATTAGGCCGTTATACAATACCTTTTCCAATACGTCGATATATTTAGAGTCGCCATGAAGCAAAAACATGCGCTGGTTCCAGTAAACATCTCCGATTGCTGCGCAGGTTTCATTATAGGCAGTTGCATTTGGCAGCTCGTAATCCTCGCCAAAGCGTTCGCCCCCAGGTATAGCGCCAATGCCGCCCTGAACATATATTTTTTTGCCAACCATGTTTTCCCAAATACGGTCAATGGCAGTTATGTACTCTTTATCCCCGGTTAAGGCGGCAACATCAGCAATACCCGAGTATAGGTACATTGCTCTAACTGCATGTCCCTCTGCCTCGTACTGATCTGTTACCGGGGTATTATCTTGCCAGTATCGGCCGTTTTTCCATTCGTCTGTGCTTGCTTTATCATATATCCGTTTGCCACGCTCATCTATAAAAAACTTGGCCAGATCCAGGTATTGTTTTTTGCCGGTGATGCGGTACAGTCGAACCAATCCCATCTCCACAATTTCGTGACCGGGAGCGACATGCCTTTTACCGGGGCCAAAAGTTGCTACTAATAAATCGGCATTTTTTAATGCAATGTTAAAGAGGTTATGTTTGCCGGTAGCCAGGTAATGTGCGCTCGCAGCTTCAAACAAATGTCCCGAGTTATATAGCTCGTGGCTCAACTCATTTTCTTTAACCCAGCGTTCGGAACCCGACCATGCATGCGGATGTAGCGGGTCAATTGTACGGGCGGTGTATAAGTAACCATCCGGTTCCTGAGCCTTGCCAACTATGGTGATCAGGGAATCAACATAGGCGTCCAATTTGGCATCCGGGTGAACGGCCATGGAGTAAGATGCTCCTTCGATGGTTTTATAAATATCGGTATCGTCAAAAGGGTAGGTGGTGCAAAATTTACCGGTGCGAGTTGCAGCCATTTCGAAATTTTTAACCCTCCCCGTGTTTTCACAACGTGCAAATGATGCCGGAATGGTTACGGCACGATTAGTTTCAATCCGCTTAGACCAAAAATTATCCTCAATTTTTACATCTGTAAAAGGTACCGGTTTAATAGGATAATCTGTGGTTTGGGCATATCCAACGGCACAGTAAAACGTTAGGGCGATGAGTGCTCTTTTCATTCTTGTCTTTATAATTGGTAGTCCGTGACCTAACGGCCACTAAACAATGTTATTGTAATCTACGCTAGAGTATTATCGATATTAATTGTTGAAAGCACGCTTAAGAAAATTTATCTTAAGCAAATTATGTCCTAAAAAATACAATGTCGATAACCTACAAAATATTGGCAATACCAAACTAAACATTCTTTTTTAATTTTAAATCAGGTTGATTAAATTAATTGTGTTTTCAACACTAATTACAAAGAAAGGTAGTATTGCTACTTTTCCATTCATTTGTATCCCGAGATTGAATTGGCGTAAAAATTGACTTCTGTGAGGCTTTTATAATAAAATTGGCTTATTTTACATTGTTATTTGGCAAATATTACTTTTAATTTCTGCAGCCTTATGAGTTTATCGTCTTCTGCTAATACAACTAATGGTTCTCTTGATGATTTGGATTTTTCTATTTTGATGCTTTTGCAGCAGGATGGCAGAATGTCTTTTACCGAGATGGCCGAAAAGCTTAACGTGTCCATCAGTAACATCAGGATGCGGGTTGGTAAATTGATTGAGGATAAAACCATACAGATTGTTGGGCGTGTTAACCCAGAAAAAGTTGGCTTTCATGCTTATGCTCATATTAAAATCTCTGTCAGGCCAGCCAATAAAATTAAACATGTAACAGATATGCTGTTGGACTTGCCCGAGGTGAGTTTTCTAGCCACTACATCCGGCGATTTTGATATTGAGGTTGATTTAATGTGCCGTGATAATACACATTTGGTACAAGTGGTAAATGAAGGGATTGCCATTATTGAAGGTGTTTACCAAACCAAAACAGACATGTATTTCAAAGTGCTGAAATACGCCCAGCCAGATCTTGGCCCTTTGAGATAACAGTTCACCATTTTTCTTTTCATTATTAGATGTTAGATCTGTTATTTTTTTAATAAATACTATTTGTTGCATTTTTTGTTGCTTTAGTCTAATTTAAAACATAAATTGTTTTTTATTTCGAATTTTAATGCAAAAAATGGATTCTATTACTGCATCTGAGCTAATTGTAGATAACCGCGGCGCTATATATCATTTGGCCCTGCTACCCGGAGAAATTGCAAACAACGTTATTACCGTCGGCGATCCTGAACGGGTGCAAGAGGTAAGTAAACATTTCGATCGTATAGAAATTAAACGCCAGCACCGCGAGTTTGTAACGCATACGGGGTATATCGGTAAAAAGCGTATCAGTGTTGTTTCGACCGGCATTGGGACAGGTAATATTGATATTGTGCTAAACGAAATTGATGCCCTCGTAAATATTGATTTCGAGACCCGTGCCGTTAAAAATGAACTTACACAACTTAGTATTGTGCGCATAGGTACTTCGGGCTCTGTAAATAAAGACATCCCGGTTGATAGTTTTTTGGTGTCGACTCATGGTTTGGGCATCGATAATATGTTGAACTTTTATGATGTGGCACCAGATACCGAAGCGCTAAAAATCGTAGAAGCTTTTATAACACAAACTGGCTTAGGTTCTAAAGTTGCTAAGCCCTATATAACACCTTGCAGCCAAACTCTGGCCAAACATTTTAAAGGTGGATTTTATAGCGGTATCACTGTAACTGCTCCGGGGTTTTACGGTCCGCAGGGGCGTGTTTTAAGATTGGGGCTCAGTAATCCCGATTTTATTGATTCATTGAGCGATTTTGAATTTGATGGACATAAGATCAGTAACCTCGAAATGGAAACCGCGGGTATATACGGATTAGCGACGTTACTTGGTCATCGGGTTTTGAGTTTGAACGCCATACTGGCTAACCGCGTAACGGGGGAATTTTCGAAAGATCCCACAACCACAATTAATAGACTGATTAGTCAGTCTATTGAAATTCTATCGGCCATAGATGATTGATATAAACCAATTATAATGAAATACGGGAAGGTTAAAAATTTCATAAACGGCGAGTTTATAGCGGCTCAAACTTCTGCTTACCTGGATGTGGTGTCACCAATCGATGGGGTTTTATTATCGCAGGTGCCACTATCGGGTGCAAGCGATTTGGATTCGGCTGTTTATGCAGCAAAGGCGGCCTTTAAAGATTGGTCGCAAACGCCGATAAAGGTAAGGGTGCAGGTATTTTTTAAATACAAATACCTGTTGGAACAAAACCTGGAAGAACTGGCCAACCTGGTTGCCGAAGAAAACGGTAAAACCTATACAGAGGCAGTTGCCGAAATTGAAAAAGCTATTGAACTGACGGAGTTTGCCTGCTCACTGCCACAGTTAATAACCGGCGAACTATTAGAGGTAAGCAAAGGCATTGAGTGCCGTACCGAATATGTGCCGCTGGGTGTAGTTGCATCAATCGTGCCTTTTAACTTCCCAAGCATGGTGCCTAATTGGACTATCCCAAATGCCATAGCGCTGGGAAACTGCATGGTGATGAAACCATCTGAAAAGGTACCCCTAAGCGTTGGCCGTATTGCCGAATTGTTGAAGGAGGCCGGTTTGCCAGATGGTGTATTTAGTGTCGTTCATGGTGATAGTGTTATTGTAGAGGCGATATGTGATCATCCGGATATCGAAGCCGTTTCATTTGTAGGTTCTACCAAGGTTGCTAAACTGGTTTACCGCCGGGCTACCTATAACTATAAACGCTGCCTGGCTTTGGGCGGTGCAAAGAACCATTTACTGGTGCTACCTGATGCAATACCGGGAATGACGGCGCAAAATATTTCGGCTTCTATGAGTGGCTGCGCTGGTCAGCGTTGTATGGCGGCATCGGCTATGGTGGCCGTTGGTAACGCTGATCATATTATAGATGAGATCTGCGTGGAGGCCAGAAAAATTATACCGGGAGAAAACTTGGGCGCGGTAATCAACAAGGCGTCGAAAGAACGTATTGAGAAATATATTACTGACGCGGAAAAGCAGGGCGCGAAAATATTGGTCGATGGCCGGAACGTAAAAGTGGCCGGAAAAGAGAATGGATTTTATATCGGCCTAACAGTGATTGACGGTGTAACACCTGATATGGCTGTGGCTAAAGAAGAGATTTTTGGCCCGGTGATAAGCATAATGCACACCAATACTTTAGATGAGGCTTTGGCGATAGAAAATGTGAATCCTTATGGTAACGCGGCTTCGTTATTTACGCAAAACGGGGGCGCTGCACGTTATGTAAGTAATAATGCAAGCGCGGGGATGATAGGCGTAAATGTTGGTGTCCCTGTTCCGCGCGAGCCATTCTCTTTTGGTGGGTGGAATGAGAGCAAGTTCGGCGTGGGAGATATTACCGGGAAGAGCTCGATTGAGTTTTGGACGAAGTTAAAGAAGTCGACTACCAAATGGAACCCCGAGGCGGGTGTGAATTGGATGAGCTAAGCCCCTCGACCTCCTAAAGGGAGGAAAGGGTTGAACTATACCTGCGTTAGCGATTGCAGTGAAAAGCCCGGAGCGGAGGTGGGATGTGCGTTGGCAGGCGAGGACTTGCAACGGAAAGCGCGGGCCGTAGGTAACGCCATAAGTACCTTGGTTATTTATTATAAAATATTTATATTTAGTATTTTAACAATATTTACTTAAAGCTTAATTGCGGCTTATGCTAAGTATATAGTTATTAGTAAACACAATTGAAACTATAATTAGTACTACAGATAAAACGACATAAAAGACGATAATAACCCCACGATATGCAAACCACAGAGACACTAAGCGAGGCGGAAGAGATAATCCAGAATAGCATGGATTATACTTTGTTTTCATGGAGTAAACAGAAGGGAATTAACCCCATTGCAGTAAAATATGCACAGGGTGTTTACCTGTATGATTATGATGGCAAAAGTTATATCGATTTTTCGTCGGGGTTAATTAACGTAAATATTGGCCACGGTAATCAGCGGGTAACGCAAGCTGTGGTTGAGCAAATGCAGCAAGTGAGTTATGTAACGCCGGGCTGCGTAACCAAAGCACGTGGCGACCTTGGTAAAAAACTGGCCGAGATTACGCCGGGTAACCTTACCAAAACATTGTTTACGGTATGTGGTGCTACTGCTATCGAGAATGCAATTAAGCTTGCTCGGTTGTATACCGGCAGGCATAAAATTATAGCCCGTTATCGGGCTTTCCATGGTTCGTCTTACGGGGCAATGACGGCTGGTGGCGATCCTCGTAAATTGGCTTCGGACTCGCAGCAGGCTCCCAACATTATCCATGTAGAAGATCCCTATTGCTACCGTTGCCCGTGGGGTAAGGAAATTAGTTCGTGTAACCGTGAGTGTGTAAGCCATATTGAGCGCGTAATTGATTTTGAAGGCCCCGAAAACGTAGCTGCCATATTAATGGAAGGCGAAAGCGGTTCATCGGGATGCATTAAGTATCCGCCAGATTATCTGAAAAAAATAAGGGCATTGTGTGATAAGCATGGCATCCTCTTAATTGCAGATGAGGTGATGAGTGGCTTTGGCCGTACCGGTAAATGGTTTGCGGTTGACGTGCACGGCGTTGTACCCGATATGATTGCTACGGCAAAAGGTTTAACAGCCGGCTATTTGCCACTGGGTGCACTCATTGTAACTGATAAAATTGCTGAGTATTATAACGACAGGCCATTGATGCTGGGGCTTACTTATTCGGCGCACCCGGTAACCTGTGCAGCCGGCGTTGAGGTACTTAAGATATATGAAGACGAAAACCTAATCGAAAATGCCGCTGCAATGGGTGCTTATATAGAGCAGCGGGTTGAAGAATTGAAACTGATACACCCCAGTATAGGCGACTTTAGAAACACTGGCTTATTGGGTTGTATTGAACTTGTGAAAAATAGAAATACCAAAGAACCCATGGCGCCTTTTAATGCCAAGCCCGACGAAATGGCAATTATGAATAAAGTTGCAGGCAGGATAAAAGATTTAGGGATGTACGCCTTTGTGCGCTGGAATTATGTTTTTATCGCCCCGCCGCTTTCTATCACACAAGAAGAAGTTGATAAAGGTCTGGCTATCATATCAGAAGCATTAACTATTGCGGACGAATATGTATATTAACCATTAAAAATCTATGGCCGAACAACTTAACATATCACAAGCAGTACCAGACCCGCATCTTTATAGCGAAGATCTGGCCCCAATCCCGATGGACAAACGCTCTTGGGGTACCTGGAACTATGCTGCGTTATGGATAAGTATGAGCCTGTGTATCCCAACTTATATGCTTGCCAGCTCGTTAATACAGGGCGGCATGAACTGGTGGGAAGCCATTTTAACCATCCTGATCGGTAATAGTATTGTGGTGCTGCCCATGATCTTAAACGGACGCGCAGGTGCTAAGTATGGTATTCCATTTCCGGTATTTGCACGTGCTAGTTTTGGTGTTAAGGGCGCCAATATCCCCGCCATGCTTAGAGCCATGATAGCTTGTGGCTGGTTCGGTATACAGACCTGGATAGGTGGGTTTGCTTTGTATCAAATGGTGAAATTATGGATGCCTGCAATTAGCAATTTGCCGCAGGTGTTCCCGGTTTCATGGTCGCTGCAAACTGGGCCGGCAGTTATGTTTGTGCTATTTTTGCTGCTTAATATGTATGTGGTTTATCTTGGGGTTGATAGCATTAAGAAGTTGTTGGTTTTTAAAGCCTTCTTTTTGCCGATAGCTGCATTGGCTTTATTGGCTTGGGCCATATCCGCAGGGCACGGTTTGGGGCCTATATTGGCTCAGCCATCTAAATTTAAAACCAATGCCGCTTTCTGGACTTTCTTTTTCCCATCGTTAACTGGTATGGTAGGATTTTGGGCTACGTTATCATTAAATATTCCGGATTTTACTCGCTATGCCAAAAGTCAGCGGGCTCAAGTGATGGGGCAGGCAATCGGTTTGCCTACATCTATGACGTTGTTCTCATTTATTGGTGTGGTAGTAACATCGGCTACGTTTATCATCTACGGCCAAACCATTTGGGATCCTGTGGTGTTGGCTGGTCGGTTTGATAGTAAGTTGCTGGTGAGTATTGCAATGATTGCCGTCGCACTGTCAACCCTGGCTACTAATATCGCCGCCAACATAGTGAGCCCGGCTAATGATTTTGCCAACCTGTTGCCAACTAAGATCAACTTTAAAACAGGGGGATATATTACCGGGGTTATTGGTGTGCTGATCTTCCCATGGAAATTAATTGCAGATCCATCGGGTTATATTTTTACCTGGCTGGTGGGCTATTCTGGCCTGCTTGGCCCAATTGGCGGCATCATGATTGTGGACTATTATGTGATCCGCAAGCAACAATTAGAAGTAGATGAGCTCTATCAATATACAGGTCGCTATACATTCAATAAAGGCTTTAACAACTACGCTATAGTTGCCTTATTATTAGGGATATTACCTAATGTGCCTGGCTTTTTGACGGTTATCAATATAGTGCCTAAAACGGCAGTGTGGCCATGGCTAGAGTATGTTTACAATTACGCATGGTTCGCCGGGTTTTTTATCTCGGGTTTAACTTACTTGGTCATGATGCGAAATTATAGAAAAGAAAATTTAGTACTAAAAAATAATCTGGAGGAACGCTTTAATGTCGGTACTTATTAAAAATGGACGTGTTGTAACCGCCGCGGATGATGGTATTGCCGATCTATTTATCGAGGGCGAAAAGATTACCGCTATCGGCAAAAACTTGCAGGTAAAAGCGGATCATGTTATTGATGCGGAGGGTATGCTGGTTTTCCCTGGTGGGATCGACCCGCATGTACATTTAGAGATGCCTTTTATGGGGACGTTTTCGAGCGATACTTACGAAACCGGTACCCGCGCCGCGTTATATGGCGGTACTACAACGGTGATAGATTTTGTATTGCAAACCCAGGGGCGTTCGTTAAAAGATGCTTTAACCGAATGGCAATCGCGAGCTACGGGTAATGCCGTTGGCGACTATAGCTTCCATATGGCTGTAACTGATTTTAACGAGAACACCAAAGCAGAGATTAAACAGATGGTGGAAGAAGAAGGTATTACATCTTTCAAAACATTTATGGCTTACAAGGGGGCATTGATGGTTGACGACCGCCAAATGGTTGGCCTGATGCAGGAAGTTAAAAAGCAAGGGGGTATGGTTACTGCGCATGCCACTAATGGCGATATGATTGATTACCTGATTGCTAAGCATAGGGCAGAAGGTAAGTTATCGCCGCTTTATCATTACCTGTCGCAGCCAGAGGTTACCGAGGCTGAAGCATCTGGCCGATTTGCGCATATGGCTGCTTATACAGGGTGCCCGGCTTATATTGTCCATCTCACCTGCGAGGGTGCGTTAAATGCGGTACGTGATGCCGGTAAACATAATTACCAGGTATTTGCCGAGACCTGTATTCAATATTTGTTGCTCGACGCTTCTTTGTATGAAGATGATTTTGAGGGTGCTAAATGGGTAATGAGTCCGCCATTGCGGGAGAAAAAAGATCAGCGCGCTTTATGGGCGGGTATTAACCAAGGCTTGTTACAGGTTGTGGCTACAGACCATTGTCCTTTTATGTGGAAACAAAAAAAACTGGGTGAGAAAGATTTTAGCAAGATCCCCAACGGGCACCCGGCTATTGAGAACCGGATCGAATTGTTATATACCGAGGGCGTGGGCTGCGGGAAAATCAGCCTCAATAAATTTGTTGAGGTAACCAGTACCAATGCCGCTAAGATCTTCGGGATGTTTCCGCGAAAGGGAACTATTGCGGTAGGCTCGGATGCAGATGTGGTGATCTTTGATCCAAATGCTAAGCATACATTATCTGCCAAAACGCACCACATGAATGTAGACTATTCTGCCTACGAAGACTGGGAGTTAATCGGCAAAGTGAAAACGGTTTTACTGCGCGGCAAAGTAGTGATTGATGATGGCGAATGCCTGGTTAAAAAGGGCAACGGCAAATTCATCAAGCGTAATAGGGTATCTAATATTATATAGAAAAAACTAACTGACTGACCATAAAGAACTATTATCAATGCCAAGAATCATTAAATCGGGACTAATACAAATGAGTTTGCCCAAAACAGAGGGCGAAGGTACCATCAAAGAAATTATGGATGCCATGCTGCAAAAGCATATTCCGTATATAGAAAAGGCAGGCGAGGCTGGTGTGCAGATACTTTGCCTGCAAGAGATTTTTACTACACCTTATTTCTGCCCCGGTCAGGATGCCAAATGGTATGCCTCGGCCGAGGCTGTTCCCGGTCCAACTACAGATCTGATGGCCGAGTATGCTAAGAAGTATAATATGGTGATCATTGTGCCGATCTATGAAAAAGAGCAGGCAGGTGTGTTATACAACACTGCCGCCGTGATTGATGCTGATGGTACTTATCTGGGTAAATACCGTAAAAACCACATCCCGCACACAAACGGTTTTTGGGAGAAGTTTTTCTTTAAACCGGGTAACCTGGGCTACCCTGTATTTCAGACCAAATATGCTAAGGTGGGCGTTTACATCTGTTATGATCGTCATTTTCCCGATGGGGCGCGGTGTTTGGGATGAATGGTGCTGAGATCGTTTATAATCCATCTGCCACAGTAGCGGGTTTATCACAATATTTATGGAAACTAGAACAGCCTGCGCATGCGGCAGCAAACGGTTACTTTATGGGCTGTATTAACAGGGTTGGTGAAGAGAAGCCGTGGAATTTAGGCAAGTTCTATGGTACATCCTATTTTGTTGATCCGCGTGGACAAATATTTGCCCAGGCATCAGAAGATCAGGATGAGTTGCTGATCTCGGATTTTGATCTGGATCTGATTGATGAGGTGCGTAGTACCTGGCAATTTTTCCGTGATCGCCGACCGGAAACCTATGGTAAGTTAACTGAACTTTAATCTGAGATAACCATGTCCATCACCAATTTCAGACTTACTTCCGATCAGTACGAGGCAAACTTTGCTGATATTCATCCGCCATTCGAAAACCTGGCCGGTGCGTTGGTCGAAGCCAATCGCTGTATATTTTGCTACGACGCACCCTGCATGAAATCATGCCCCACAAGTATCGATGTGCCTAAATTTATTAAGCAGATTGTAACCGAAAATATTAAGGGTTCGGCGCACACTATATTTTCATCCAATATTATGGGCGGTGGATGCGCTAAAGTTTGCCCTGTAGAGAAGTTGTGTGAGGGAGCCTGTGTTTATAATTTAATGGAGGAAGAGCCGATACAAATTGCCCGCCTGCAAAGATATTCGACAGATAAGGCTATTGAGAACAAATGGTCTTTATTTACGCGCAAGCCGTCGACAGGTAAGCGGGTTGCTGTGGTGGGAGCTGGCCCGGCGGGTTTATCTTGTGCGCATGTATTATCGCGCGAGGGTATTGATGTTACCATTTACGAGAAGGAGGCAAAAGGCGGTGGATTAATGACTTATGGCATCGCAGCTTATAAAGTAACGCCTGAGTTTTGTGAGGATGAGGTTAACTATATTTTATCGCTAGGCGGCATCGAAATTAAATACAACCAAACATTGGGCGAAAATGTATCACTGACCGATTTACAGAACAATTACGATGCTGTTTATTTAAGTATCGGCGTTGGGTTAGCTCGGCAGTTGGCAATCCCTGGTGAGGAACTGGATGGTGTTGTTGATGCCATTAGCTTTATTTATGACATCCGTGATAAGGGATTTAGCCTTGTTAAAGTAGGCGAGCGCGTTGCGGTAATTGGTATGGGAATGACGGCTATTGATGCCGCCACACAAGCTAAACGCTTAGGTGCAAAAGAGGTTACGATGATCTACCGACGTACCGAGGCTGAAATGCCTTGCACCACCGTTGAATTGAATATTGCCAAGTTAGATGGATGTAAAATTATCTGGCTGGCATCACCAAAAGAAATTATTGGAGAAAATGGGCATGTTACTCAGATAGTCTGCAGTACAATGGTATTAGGTGAACCTGATGCCAGCGGCCGTCGTTCGCCAATGGATGCTGGTGAAACTATTGTTTTAGATGTAGATATGGTAATTAAAGCAGCCGGACAAATGCCCTACGAAGCTTTAGTCTCGGCAAATAATATAGACCATCATTACGGCAAAGTAATTAGTAGCGCTAACGGAGCGACAAGTATCGCGGGGGTATTTGCAGGCGGCGATTGTGTAAACGGTGGTAAAGAAGTAGTTGATGCCGTGCAAGCCGGGAAAGACGGTGCAAAGGGAATCCTCGAATATTTGAACATTCAACTACCGGTAACTATTAATCAATACTAAATTATGGCAGATATATCATCAAACTTTTTAGGTATTAAATCGCCTAATCCGTTTTGGTTAGCGAGTGCGCCGCCTACCGATAAGAAGTTAAATGTACTGCGTGCTTTTGAAGCAGGCTGGGGTGGTGTGGTATGGAAAACGCTGGGTACGCAGGTTAAAAATGTATCATCGAGATATTCTTCGGTTGATTATCATGGTAGCCGGGTTATGGGTTTCAATAATATTGAATTGATCTCTGACAGGCCTTTGGATATTAATCTGCGTGAGATTAAAGAAGTATTGAAAGAGTTTCCCGATAGGGCAATGGTGGTTTCGCTAATGGCAGATAATAGCCGCGAAAGCTGGCACGAACTGATTAAGAAAGTGCAGGACACAGGTGCGCATGGGCTAGAACTCAACTTCGGCTGTCCGCATGGCATGACCGAGCGTGGTATGGGTGCTGCCGTTGGTCAAGACCCGGAGATTGCGCGCATGGTAGTAGAGTGGGTAATGGAGGTTGCCGAAATTCCGGTGATCACAAAGCTTACGCCTAACGTACATTCTGTAGTGCCAACAGGATTGGCGTCTGTACAAGCGGGGACTAATGCATTGTCTTTGATAAATACGATACAATCTGTAACCGGTATCGACCTGGATACTTTTGTACCGAACCCTAATGTGGCCGGTAAATCTGCTTTTGGCGGCTATTGCGGACCGGCGGTTAAGCCTATTGCATTAAAGATGCTGGCAACCATAAGCCAAAATGAAACAACGCGAAGGGTACCTGTATCTGGTATAGGCGGTGTAAGTACCTGGAAAGATGCCGTTGAGTTTATGTTACTGGGGGCATCAAACGTGCAGGTATGTACTGCCGTGATGAAACATGGTTTCCGCATTATTGAAGACCTGGGCGAAGGCCTTAATTACTGGATGGAAGACAAGGGTTTTAAAACGCTTGATGATTTTATCGGCAAATCTGTCCCTGCTTTAACCAATTGGGAAGATCTGGATATTAACTATCATATCGTAGCCAACATAAACCAGGATAAATGCGTGCGCTGTGGGTTGTGCTATATTGCTTGTGAGGATACCTCGCACCAATCTATCGCGCTTGATTATGGAAAGCCTTATAATAAATATACCATTAAAGAAGATGAATGCGTGGGTTGTAACTTGTGCAAGCTCGTTTGCCCGGTTGATGATTGTATCACCATGGTTGAGCAGCGCAAAGGCGACGATTATCTAAACTGGAAAGATTTTCAACGATTAGGTTTGCCGCTTAATGATCATTAATTTTTAAGCTATCAGTTTAAATTCATCGCCATCAAATAAACCCATATCACTCAGTTTTAAATGAGGAATAACAAGCAAAGCCATAAAAGATAAGGTCATAAAAGGAGAGGATAATTTTGAACCTAGTTTTTTTGACATTAGATCAATGGCTGTATATTCATGGGCTATTTGATGTCCATCTTTTTCGCTCATTAGCCCGGCAATTGGGAGTGCGAGTAGTTGTTCTTCGGTGTTGCTAACGCAGCTAACACCACCCTTTGCTTTGATAATAAGATTTACAGCACGACAAATACTTTCATCATCTACACCAACTACTACAATATTGTGGCTATCGTGCGCTACCGATGATGCAATAGCTCCTTGCTTTAACCCGAAGTTTTTGATAAAGCCTTTGGCAACCGGCATTTGCTTATAACGATTTACAACGGCAATTTTCAGAATATCCTGATCCGTATCAGCTACTAGTAAGCCGTTTACATTCGTCATTTCAATTATTAGTTTATTGGTGATCAACTGGCCATCGATGGCCTCGATAACAGTGACTAAATCATTGGTTGACGTGCTGAGGTATTCAAAATCTGACGGCGATTTATCATTCGCCATAAAATTATTGATGATAGTTGATTCGACAGTCGATATTGCAGACTTACCATTCTTAGCCACCAATTGGCCATCTATATAAGTCTCAAATACCTCGAAATTTACCAGATCTTTAACCAAAATAAAATCAGCAAAATCACCTTGTTTTAGTAAGCCGATATCCAATTTATAATGCTCAACCGGGTTAACGCAAGCCGCTTGTAAAACGTTAAAAACATTAATACCCTTAGCTACAGCACGCGCGCAAAGTTGGTTAATATGGCCCTCAACTAAGCTATCCGGGTGTTTATCATCACTGCAAAACATAATCATATCGGGATAGTCGTCAAGCAAGTCGATCAGTGCTTCGAAGTTTTTGGCAGCGCTACCTTCACGAATGAGAATTTTCATGCCGTATTTCAGTTTGTCCAAAGCCTCATCAATGGTAAAGCACTCATGGTCTGTACTTATACCTGCAGCAATATACGCGCCGGCTGTTTCGCCGCGTAAACCGGGCGCATGTCCATCTATTGGTTTACCGGCATTTTTCGCAGCATCTATTTTTGCGATTATCTCGGTGTCTTTATTAAGCACACCGGGGAAATTCATTACCTCTGTTAAGTATTTTATATCATCACGCTGTAAGAGGGTAGTAACATCATCCGCATTTAAATAGGCGCCAGCAGTTTCAAAAACGGTAGCAGGCACGCAACTAGGTGCACCAAAATTAAATTTAAAGGGAACAGTCTTTCCGTTCTCAATCATATACTCAACTCCAGCTATGCCGCAAACGTTGGCAATCTCGTGCGGGTCGCTTACCGTGCCTACTGTGCCGTGTACAACTGCTAGCCTAGCAAACTCCGCAGGTACCAGCATGGAGCTTTCTATATGCACATGGGCATCAACAAAACCCGGTAAAATGTAGGGCAACGTCAATCCTGGCGTATTTTCAATTTTGTTTATATGTTGTATACGCCCATTCTCGATGGTAACTGTTGCAGGGTAAATACTTCGGTTAGATATGTCTACAAATTGAGCTGTGATTTTGTGCGAACGCATTGCCAAATATCGCAATTAAGGTTTTAAAGTGCTAGTTTTACGCAAAGTTACAGGCATAATTATTCTTAACATACGCACGATAGAGCAAGAAATGCTCTTCAATATTAGTTTACAACATTGAAGAGCATTTAAGTTAAAACACAGCGAAATCTTGCATCTACGTTTAAAACTAAACTACGCCACCCATCAGCGGATCTGTTTTACCTGGTGAGCCTGTTTCTACACGGCCGGCAAATCGTTCCTCGAAAGTATCATGCCCATTTAATTTTACGCTGAAATCGTACCAGCTATAATTTTTAGATAGATCTAATACAACTCTTACTCTGCTACCTGACGCTATGGTTTGGCTTTTAGTTGCTGCTTTGTAACTCTTGTCGCTGATGTTAAAATCATGTGCTTTGTTATCAAGGTTAGCAATTGTAAGTACAACGTTACCTGTTAGTTTGGCAGCATTAACTTTGCTGGTCTCATATTCACAGGTTATTTTAACCATCGGGTTGTTTTTGTCACCGGCAAATTCGCGGTAGAAACCATTGGGGCCGTATACTTTTAAGTGGTAATTGCTATTTTCAAAATCAGCAATATGCCACTGGTCTTTTAACGTATCGCCGGCTGCTGCACTATAATCCCAGGCACGTAGTTGTTCTTGCTGATATGGGTTAACAGCATAAACCCTGAAAGGTGATCCGGCTGCTTTGTTACCAAACACTCTATTGCCCGCTGTAAAAGCTATTTCGTATGTGTTTGTGTTTTTGTTGAAACTGCCGTTGGCATATAACTCGTAAGGCAGGGCGCATGCAGGTTTAATACCTCTCTCTTGTTTAGGGAAATATGGCGACTGATTATGATCTGTATTGATCTGCGCTATCTCATCAGCATTTAACTTTTTAAAGTTAGATGGTGCTTGCTTAAACTGCGCCTTATGAATGCTTTCGATAAAAGGTTTCTTTTCTAAAAATACCGGGCCATCAATTTTCTCGCCATGATAAGGGCGGAAAGCAGAAGTTAAATCGCCGCAAATGGTTCTGCGCCATTGGGTAATGTTTTCTTCCTGTACCTTTTTGTTGAATTTTTTCTTCAGAAAATTTTCTACAAATTGGATTGATGAGGTGTGATCAAAAACTTCAGAACATACATAACCACCACGAGTCCACGGCGATGCAATGATCATCGGCACTCGATAGCCCAAGCCTACAGCACCTTCCCGAAGATTAGTATTTGTCGCCGATGGATTAGTCTGCTGATCATTAGTAACGAAATCCATTTTAGGGTCGATACCTGCCGATACTTTACCGGTATGTTCTTTATAGGGATTTGGTACTACATAAGGGGGGATGTGATCAAAATACCCATCGTTTTCATCGTAAGTGATTACAAAAACTGTTTTTTTCCAAACTTCAGGATTTTGGAGCAAGATCTCCATCGCCTCGCTCACATACCAGGGGCCAAACCAAGGTTCGCCCGGATGATCTGAGAAGTGCGCAGGCGGCATTAGCCATGACACAGTAGGTAAAGTTCCGTTTTTTACATCTTCTCTAAACTGATGGAAAACATCACCCTTAGGCACGTTCAACTTGCGCTCAGTCCCGTTATCATTATACTCAAGCGAAACTAAATCGTGATAATCAGGATCGCCAGTATTGGTGGTAAATGCTTTATTGTTTAAAGCTTGCTCATTTTTAGGCAGTTTGTCAAAGTTCTCTTTGGTGTACTTCTCTTGCGCCAATTCTATATTAGCCAGCAGCTTTTTGGCGGCAGCCAATCTGGTTACAGTTCTGCCTTCTTGCTGTTGCTTTTCAAGTTCGGCAATTTGCTGCAGGGTGTCATTCTTTTTTGTTTGCAAACCCGCTATACCACCCTCGTGCAGGCGCACATTGTACTGCTTAAAGTATTCGAGCACGTTGGTACCGAAATTGCTTAGCCAAGCGTCTTCTTCGGTTTTTAAGCCCTGGCCCATGGTGAGTTCGTTTTGGTAAACTTTCCAGGTTACGCCTTGCTCTTCCAGTCTTTCGGGGAAGGTCGTCCAGTTCAGCTCGGGGTAATTGTAATTGTCGATGTTCCATAAGTGGGCAATTCCTTCTGGTTTGTTGGCTTCGCGCACGGTGCCGGTCATCCAGTAATAGCGGTTGGGGTGCGTACCTGTTATGCTAGAGCAAAAGTTTTGGTCGCAAACCGTAAAAGCATCTGCCAGTGAATAATAGAAAGGAAAATCAGAACGGTCGCAGTAGCCCATGGTTAAAGGCATATCTGCGTAGTTTTTGTTACGGGCTTTTTTAACATCCAGCCAACGGTCGTATTTACCGTTGTTCATGGCGTCAGTCTGGTCACTCCAACCGTGTGGTAGTGAGCCCATCCAGGCTATTTTGGTATCCTTTACATCCAGGTGAAAAGGCCCGTAAGTATCTCCGTTTTTATTGGTTTGCAGCCAAACTTTGTTTTTATCGGGCAGATTAATGGCACGCGGATCATTGTAACCGCGTACACCTTGCAGGGTACCCAGTTGATGGTCGAACGAGCGGTTTTCCTGCATTAAAAACACGATGTGCTCGGCATCATAAAAGGTACTGCCGGGTTCGGGGTTAACAGCCAGGGCTCGTTGTATAACGGGCGGCAATGTATTCATCATGGCTGCACCTCCCGAGAGTAGCGCTGCCTTTTTTAAGAAATCTCTTCTCGAATTCATGTATTAAAATTCTCTTGTTATATTTTTAATTAGTAAAAAGGATCGGGTTTATCAATCACCCCGGTAACCAATGTACTATAGGTATTTTATTGAGATAGCATCTCAATGATGTGCGAGCCAAATATATTCCGGCAATATAAAGTATTCGTTAAGCCCCCATTAATCTATGCAGGCAAAGACCCAAAATGAGGCTTCTATGTAAATAATACAGTAAAGAAATTGTGACTGGGTAATTGCCTGGTAACAAATTTTGATAAGTATTTGGGATACTCGTTATTATTTACATCTTTGTATAATTACTATGCATGCATAGTAATTTATTAACCAATTATACCTCAAATGTCCGATATCCCCATTCGGTATTTGATTAAAATTATTGACCTATGGATTACTTAATAAATGAGCTTACCGAACGCTTAAATAAAGTGAAGCTTGGCGGCGGCTCAAAAAAAATAGAGGCGCACAAAAAGAAAGGCAAGCTTACCGCCCGCGAACGGATAGACGGACTTGTAGATGATGCCACCGAAATATTGGAAGTAGCTGCTTTTGCAGGCGATAACATGTATACCGATGAAGGCGGTTGCCCCGGCGGCGGCGTGGTAACTGTTATTGGTAAAGTGGCTGGTCGGATGTGTGTTATCGTATCAAATGATGCTACTGTTAAAGCCGGTGCATGGTTTCCTATTACCGCAAAAAAGATATTGCGTGCGCAGGAGATAGCGATGGACAACCATTTACCTATTATTTACCTGGTAGATAGCGCAGGCGTTTATTTGCCGATGCAAGATGAAGTTTTCCCGGATAAAGAACATTTCGGCCGAATTTTTAGAAACAACGCAAAAATGTCCTCAATGGGTATTGTACAGGTTTCTGCTATTATGGGAAGTTGTGTTGCCGGGGGAGCGTATCTGCCCATCATGTCAGACTATGCCTTTATTGTAGAAGGTACGGGTTCGGTTTTTCTGGCCGGATCTTACCTGGTAAAATCATCCATAGGTGAAGAAGTTGATAACGAAACGTTAGGCGGCGCCAGCACGCATTCCGAAATTTCGGGCGTAACAGATAATAAGTATCCTGATGATAAATCCTGCCTGGAAGCAATCAGAAAGGTATTTGACAAATTGGGGCATAATAACAAAGCTGGGTTCGATAGGATACTATCAGCATCGCCGAAAAAGGAACCTAAGGAAATATCATCCATACTTCCCCAGGATCGTACCAAGCCATACGATATGCTCGAGATTATTGAGCGATTGGTGGATAACTCCGAGTTCGAACAATACAAACAGCTTTATGGCCAAACGATATTATGCGGCCTGGGCCGGATTGATGGCTGGGCGGTAGGCATCGTGGCCAATCAGCGTAAAGTTGTAAAATCTAAAAAAGGCGAGATGCAGATGGGAGGGGTAATCTATTCCGACTCGGCAGATAAGGCGGCACGCTTTATTATGAATTGTAATCAGCAGAAAATCCCCTTGGTGTTTTTGCAGGATGTTTCGGGTTTTATGGTCGGCAGCCGGTCTGAGCATGGAGGCATTATTAAAGATGGTGCCAAAATGGTATCGGCAATGGCCAATTCTGTGGTGCCTAAATTCACTTTCATTATCGGCAACTCATATGGTGCGGGCAATTACGCCATGTGTGGCAAGGCTTATGATCCAAGGTTGATCTATTCTTGGGTAACCGGGCAAATGGCTGTAATGAGCGGTGCTTCGGCAGGTAAAACCTTATTGCAGATTCAGGAAGCTGCGTTGAAAGCTAAGGGCATTGAAGTTGATCCGGTTAAAGAGAAAGCTTTGTTAGATGAGATCACCACAAAATATAATGAACAATTAAGCCCTTACTACGCAGCAGCCCGGCTTTGGGTTGATGGTGTGATTAATCCCCTAGATACCCGTAAAATTATCTCCATCGGTATAGAAGCCGCTAATCATGCACCTATTACAGAGCGATATAATGTAGGCGTAATTCAAACCTAGATAGATCTTTCACAATCTGATTAAATAAATATGATGAACAGACGGTTTGATGAAATTTTAACTCAATCAACCACTTATCAACTAACCACCAAATATTGACCAATTACTAAAACCTAATAATATGAATTTGTTTGAGACAGAAATTGATGAGCAATTAGAGCTTATTAAACATAGTGCTAAGGATTTTGCCGAGAATTTTATCCGCCCGCATGTAATGGAGTGGGATGAGCAACAGGTTTTTCCGGTTGATCTGTTTCACAAATTAGGCGAACATGGCTTTATGGGTGTGCTAGTGCCAGAGGCCTATGGCGGCTCAGGACTAGATTATCAGGCCTACGTAACCATCATCGATGAAATATCACAGGTATGTGGTTCAATTGGATTGTCTGTCGCGGCGCATAACTCGCTATGTACTAATCATCTACTTACGTTTGGTAACGAAGTACAAAAGCAGAAATATCTGCCCTTATTGGCTACTGGCAAATGGATTGGTGCTTGGGGGTTAACAGAAACGGGTACAGGGTCAGACGCGGGTGGTATGTGCACTACCGCAGTTTTAGACGGTGATGAATGGGTTATCAACGGATCTAAGAACTTTATTACCCATGCCATTAGTGGCGATTTAGCCGTTGTAATTGTGCGTACCGGCGAAAAAGGCGATACCCACGGGATGACGGCCTTTATTATAGAAAAAGGAACGCCGGGTTTTACAGCCGGGAAAAAGGAAAATAAATTGGGTATGCGCGCTTCTGAAACAGCTTGCCTGTTTTTTGATAACTGCCGTGTACCTAAAGCAAACGTGTTGGGTGAAGTGGGGGATGGCTTTGTGCAATCATTAAAAGTTTTAGATGGTGGCCGTATTTCTATAGCGGCTTTGTCACTAGGTATCTCTAAAGGAGCATATTACGCTGCCATTCGTTATGCCAAGGAGCGCGAACAATTTGGTAAACCTATAGCTCAATTTCAGGCCATTGGATTTAAGCTGGCTGACATGGCTGTTAAAATCGAAGCCTCAGAGTTATTGATCCGCAAAGCAGGCCGAATGAAAGATCATGGCGAAAAGGTGACCACGTTATCAGCCATGGCTAAGTATTATGCATCAGAATCTTGCGTGGAAATAGCCAATGATTGCGTGCAGATACATGGTGGATATGGCTATACCAAAGATTACCCGGCCGAGAAGTACTATCGCGACGCCAAATTGTGCACCATAGGAGAAGGCACATCAGAAATACAAAAGGTTGTAATATCAAGGGAGATACTCCATGAAGATTATTGAATGCCCCAGGGATGCCATACAGGGAATAAAGAATTTTATCCCCACAGAAGCTAAAGTGCTATATTTGAACCAGTTGCTCGAAGTTGGTTTTGACACCATTGATTGTGGCAGCTTTGTTTCGGCTAAGGCTATCCCACAAATGGAGGATACTGCTGCGGTATTGAATTTATTGGATATGTCTGATTCGAAGTCTAAGCTATTGGCAATCGTTGCTAATGAGCGCGGAGCTGTTGAGGCTTGTCAATTTGAGCAAATCAGTTGCCTGGGGTACCCATTTTCTATATCAGAGACTTTTCAACTGCGTAATACAGGTGCAACCATCGCACAGTCGCTTGATCGCGTAAAGCTCATTCAGGAATTATGTGTTCAATATAATAAGCAATTGGTTATCTATATATCGATGGGTTTTGGCAATCCTTATGGCGATGCATGGAATAGTGATGTTGCTATTCAATGGGTTGATACGTTGAGCAGATTGGATATTAAGGTGTTTTCTTTGGCTGATACTGTTGGTGTGGCTAATCCGCAAACAATAAGTTATTTATTCAGTCATCTTATTCCTGCTTTTCCAGAATTGGAATTTGGTGCGCATCTGCATACAACGGCAACAACGGCCGCAGAAAAGCTGGAAGCCGCCTGGCAGGCAGGATGCCGCAGATTTGATGGTGCCATTTTAGGATTTGGTGGTTGCCCTATGGCGATAGATGATTTGGTTGGCAACATGCCCACCGAACAATTGGTAGATTTTATGATTAATAAAGATCAGGCCTTAGGCTTTGATCACAAGGTAATCTCAACCCTCGAACAATCTTTTAAACAATTAATAGCAAACTAATATGTTTTATTCACTTATGGCTATTGGCAGATTTGCCCGCGTTAAATTCAATTTCATAGCGGTTGAAGAGAGCGGCCATCTCTTTAAAATTATATTAAACCGGCCAGATAAGCGTAATGCTTTTACCCCAACCATGGTTAATGAGTTGGCTTACGCTTTGGCCTATGCGCAAACCAACAAAGATATTTGGTGTGTAATGGTTGAGGCCAATGGCCCGGTATTTTGCTCGGGTATGGATTTAAATGTATTTCAAAATCCCGAACTCGATTCGCATAACCCAACATTGCCAGAACCTAAAAGTGTGATTACGATTGGCGATGCATTCCGTGCACTCAATAAACCCTCTATTGCCAAAATACAGGGCGCAGTAATGGCGGGCGGCTTTTTGGTTGTTGGCGGCTGTACCTTTGCTGTTGCTACAGCAGATGTACAATTTAGCCTGCCCGAGGTTAAACGAGGGATTTTTCCGTTACAGGTTATATCCACTTTGCTAAATATTACATCACCTCGTAAGGCTATGCAGATGTGTATCCTTGCCGAGACTTTTTCTGCCGAAAAAGCTCTTGAAATAGGTATCCTAAGCCACTTGTGTGTTAAGGAAAATCTTGAAGAAACTTGCGGGACACTTGTAAATACAATCACCAGTCATTCTCCTTACGCAATAGGTAAAGGCTTTGAAGCTTTTAGAGCGGTAGAGAGTTTACCCGAGTATGCACAATATATGTATTTGGCAGATCAGCTGGCAAAAATTAGGGTATCTGATGATGCCAAAGAGGGGATAGATGCTTTTAGGGAAAAGCGGAACCCGGTTTGGAAAAATCAATAGAAATAAGATCGTACATCGGTAAAAAGTAATTATTAGTCGATACATTAACCCGATTTTATGAAAGATATTTAACTTTAACGGAAATTCAAATCGTTGTTATTAGCAATCGATCCGGATTATTTATACGTTAATACCCCTATATGAAAAACAAATACGCATTCCAAAGTCTGCCGGTTACTCTGTTTGCCTGTTCATTACTTTTAATGGCATCCTGTAAAAAAGATAAATCATCCGAGGTTGCTGCTACACCAGCTATCGCTACACCAACCAAGCTAGGCCTTATAGAAGCCGATTCTTCTATCTATAAAATTTTACTGATCGACGTTACAAAAATTGGAACACAAACCGTGGACAACGACCTTGTTTTTGATACAGGATCTGGGGGGATGGTAGTTGATGCCGATGGCTTGGTGCCTGCCTCGATGATTACAAGTTCTGGATTTAATTTTACAGGTGATTCTACGGTAGTTAATGGCATTACCATCACCAACCAAAAATCGACTGTAGAATATGGCGACGATGTATCGACATTGGATAAAGTATATGGTAATCTCGCTTACGCTTCTGTTACTATAGGCGAAACCAATGGTAATATCGTAATTAAACGCCTTCCGTTCTTTATCTATTACAAAGCAGAAGATTCAAGCGGTAAAAAGTACGACGCGCACGAATTTGATGTAATGGGTGTATCGCCTCAATATGATATTACATTCTCAAATAACGCCTACATTACCAGTCCTTTTAATTATTTCGATCCGGGCAACGGACTTACCAAAGGATTTAAAATCGCAGCTTTAGGCACATCCAATTTTTCGTACGATGGAACTTATGTACCGGGTGTAGTAACACTGGGCTTAACAGCAAGCGATCTTTCTAGTTCATCGGGCTTTACGCAAACCCAGTTAATTTATGACGCTCAGGACGGTTATTCGCCTATTATTCCGGGCACGGTAACTTATAACACAAAGAATGTATCAACCTACTTAATATTTGATACCGGTACCGAGCCTTATTCCTACATAGAAGATCCAACGGCGGCTAATAAAGCGGCAACGCTGCTACCGCAAAATACTGCACTTACTGTTGCCACTACCAGTGGTTATAATTATGCCTATACAACCAGTGCATCTGATAATTTGACCTATGTAGAAAACACGGCTACATCAGGCACTGATGTTTCGATTATCAGCCTCGAGTACTTTTTAAATAATGAGTACATGGTGGATTTTGCCGATCACAAGCTGGGGTTGAAAAACAACTAGATATTCGCCAAATCGATTACAGAATTTAAACTTATTGATAAGTTCTATCGTATTATAATTAGTAATTTGGGTTTTAAACTTTGTTATAGTTACCCCGTCATATTTTAAGACGACGCATTACTTTTATGAATACAGACACAAATCAAAATAAAATCCCCAAAATAGGACTGGCGTTATCAGGCGGTGGTGTAAGAGGTGTATCGCACTTGGGTGTTATACAGGCGCTTACCGATCATGGTATCGAGTTTACTCACATTGCAGGCAGTAGCGCGGGTGCAATTGCTGCGGCTTTTTTTGCCGAAGGTTTTGCGCCGAAAGAAATACTGGAGATTATTAAAGAAACCCGGCTACTTAAGCTATTGCGCCCTTCAATAGGTAGCACCGGTTTGGTTTCTATATTAAAAGCCCGTTTTTTTCTGGAGAAGTATTTTCCGCACAACTCGTTTCAAAACCTTAAAACACGGGTTACCATAACAGCGGTAGATTTGGGTGAAGGCAAACTGGTTTACTTTACCGATGGCGAACTGGATATGGCTGTTTTAGCTTCCTGCTGTTTGCCGGGTATATTTCAGCCAATTGTTATTGATGGGCATATGTATGTAGATGGCGGTATCCTCAATAATTTCCCGGTTGAACCATTGGTGGGTAATTGCGATGTGATTATTGGTTCGTCTTGCAATCATTTGCCGGTAGTTACCGAGATTAAATCTTTCGGAAATTTGGTTGATAGGGCCGCGATGATCGCCATAAATTCGAGCCTGAATACCCATAAAAACCTGTGCGATATTGTGATCGAACCACACGGGTTGGGTGGCTACGGCATATTTGATACTAAGGCCGCCGACGAGATATTTATGATTGGCTACGAAGAAGGGTTAAAAACCATTGCTAATAACGAGAAGTTAAAAAAGATTGTAGCAGAACATAAAGCAATAAAAAAGACCCCTGATATAAACCAGGAGTCTCTAAACTAGGATAAGTAGTTTATCGCATTAATAGTTAATAGTAGTAAACGTTGTTTTGAATATGGGCGCTCAATTTAGTTTGATCTGTCGCTGCTGCTAAGCCCTGTATCCAGATGGTGTAAATAGAGCCATTTCTTAAACTTTGATTAGGTAGGCTTGCCAATACGGTTGCAGTTCCTGCCTGGCGTATTTCAAAGTTTAGAACAGAATTGTAGGGAACCGCCACAAAACCAGAGTATCCTTTATAGGCTTTGTTTGATACTAATACATTGCCTCCTTTAATAGCTAAATCGGCTGCCGGTGCGTCTGGACTTAGATTAACAAATCTTACTGTAATTGTATTTACAGCCGGTTGTTTAATGGTATCTGTAAGTAAAAGCAGGTCTGGCTTGCTTGATAAATTAGATAAGAACGCAGAGTAAAATGTGTTGGTTTTAAGCGTTGCGGTATCAGTAACTATTTTTTGCGTAGTGCCACCCACGTAAAAGGTAATATTCCTTTTTCCGGTAAAAGCGCGAATGTAATCCTGGCTGTTGCCGTTTTTAATTGAAACATTGCCTGTGCGGTTTTGATCTAAAAACAGATCGACGTTTTGAGCATCTACTGATGCATTGATGGCCGATATTAAGGCTACCGGTTGCTGAACAGGGGCATAGTTGTTATTGTCTTTGATGCAAGAAGAAAGTCCTAAAGTAACCATACTCCCCATCAATACTAATCGCGCCCATCCTTTAAAACTGTGTTGTAATTTTTTCATAATTTGATATTAGATTATATAAGCATTACGCCGGGAGTTACCGAAGTGCTACTATGAGCAGCATATTTTTTCTAAATATTTTAATAAACGCATAATAGTAGAGTGAAATATTGCCGCTTAATTAGTTAATCAAATCCGAAATTTTGTTTCTTGATCTTATCTTTGGGTTCATGTCTTTTTCAAAGCCTCAAAACCTCGAGTGGGTAAGTAATCTTCGTTTCGTATCGTTGGTAGCAGTTGTTATGTTGCATGCTAGTGCCGTACTATTATCTCAATATGGTAAGGTGCCGCTTAATGATTGGTTTACTGCTGATATATTCAACGCCATTGTACGTTTTGCAGTTCCGGTATTTGTAATGATAACTGGTGCGCTTAACCTAAACAGAAATTACGAACCAGGCGATTTTTTGAAAAGACGCCTTACGCGTATTGTAACGCCTTTTTTATTTTGGAGCCTCATATACATTGGCTACTCGTGGTATAATGAGGAAATCAGTTTTGATAATGATACCTGGACTAACATAAAACTGGTTTTACATCAGCTTAAATTCGGTAGCTCATATCATTTATGGTATGTGTACATGCTGATAGGGCTATACCTCATTATCCCAATAATTGGCAAGTTTGTACGAGCCGCTACAGAAAAGGAGCTTTTATATTTTTTATTGATCTGGTTAATTGTGATACTACTTAATCAGCCTTATTTATCAAGATACAAACCACAAGTGGAGTTTAGATATTTTGAGGGCTATATTGGCTATTTGGTTTTGGGCTACTACCTCAGTATAAAAGAGTTTAATCAGTTAAGGTTGAAGCCGTTTATGTTGCCATTATTTCTGTTGATGGTAGTAGTTATTGCAGTTGGCACCTACCAGCTTACTAAAAATAATTACCCGATTACAACGGTGTTTTATGAACCATTGGGGCCTTTTGTAGTTTGCTTGTCTATAAGTCTGTTTTTATTTTTCCGGTTCAGCCAACCTGTTTTACCTGCGTTTATTATCCAAGTTAGGGAGTTTGTAGGCCAATATGCTTATGGCGTTTATTTATGCCACGCCTTGTTTTTATACCTGCTTGATCTTTTGGCAAACATCAGCTATAAGCTCTGTACGCCCGTTATCAGCATACCGCTTACAGCTGCGTTATGTATAACACTTTCTGTTTTTACGATCTGGCTGCTTAACAAAATACCATTTATTGGTAAATATATCGCAGGATAGGGCTATTTATCCGCAATCTCGATCCATACCGGGCAATGGTCGCTTGTTTTTTCCCAGCCACGTACATTGCGGTCTACTCCTGCGGATAGGAGGCGTGTGTCAATTTGCGGACTCAATAGGAAATGATCTATCCTTAACCCCGCATCGCGGCCATAGGCATTGCGGAAATAATCATAAAAGGTATATATCTTTTGATCGGGGTAAAGTTTCCTTATCGCATCAGTCCAGCCTTGTTCAACCAACGTTTTAAATGCTGCACGGGTTTCAGGTCGAAATAAGGCATCTTCCACCCAGCGTTCGGGTTTATAAGCGTCTAGTTCGGTAGGGATAACGTTGTAATCTCCCGTTAAAACTACTGGCATTCCACCGGCCAGTAAACCGGCTGCGTGGATTTGCAACCTTTCAAACCAGCGTAATTTATAGTCAAATTTTGGCCCTGGGGCGGGGTTCCCATTGGGCAAATAAAGGCAGCCGATAACTACATCATTCACTAAAGCTTCTATATAACGGCTGTGTTCGTCTTCCGGGTCACCCGGTAAGCCGCGTTTTAATTCCTTGATTTCCATATTGCGGGCTAGGATAGCTACACCGTTCCAGCTTTTTTGTCCGTGCCATATGGCATTATAGCCAGCGTCGAGTATTGCTTGTTCCGGGAATTTCTCTTGTGGTGCTTTAAGTTCTTGCAGGCAAACTACATCGGGCGCAGTTTCTTGCAGCCAGCGTAATAATACGGGTAAGCGTCCATTTACGCCGTTTACATTATAGGTGGCTATCTTCATAATCAGGTGGCTATTTAAATTTTATATAAAATAACGCTTAATAATTAATTTTTTGAAGCAGATGATTCATTTTATAAAGGTTTAAAATTTGAAACCTCTGCAATTCTAAAATTTAGCCTGTCTTACATTTGCATTGCAATTCGCTGCATGCCATTATTCCGGCCTAAATAAATTTTTTACTAGTTAATTTAATTTGTATAATAAACTGTGTAATTAAATGTTTAAATAATATTTGTAATTGTATTTAAATATTATATATCTTAGATTTAATATTTACCCCGCCAATAATACCGAATTATAAGCCGACTCTTTTTCTCTTTTTAGTTTTCGTAAAACAGGTCTGATAAAACGACTATCAGTTAAGCTTCAATTTAACCAAGAATTAGTTTTTTATGATCTACGAGACAATGAAATTTCTGTCGGACGAGATTAACGCCTATCTGTCGCTAAAATTGGGCGTTAATACTGATCCAAGGTTGATTTTGGGCAATGTTGCCAAAGCTTTAGATAATGATACCACAGGGCCGGCCAGCCTTAATGGAAAGGCTATATTAACACTCGTTAATGTAGAAGAAGATCGTTTAGCCAAACAGCAAGAGAATTATTATAAAAACAATACTTCTGTTATTTGTAAAAAAACCACCAACTTATATTAACTTATATTTATTAATATCTATAAATAAGGCCGAGTATAGTGATTCGCTTAAATGGTTGGCCTACATCATCCAATTTTTCCAGTATCAGAATGTATTCACTCCGCTTAGTCACCCGGCATTAGATACACGTATTACAAAACTCATCACCGATCTCTATACTTTAAACTTCGAGCAGATTAACCGCCTGTGGAGCACATTAGGCGGTAAATATCTGCCTTCGGTGATGTATAAAGTACGTCAGATAACCCTTGATGAGGATGCCGTAATTGCAGGCGGTGGATTGATTACCGAGATTGATATTAATAATATAAGTAAACAAGCCGTGTCATGATCCTTAAATACGCCATACTATTCAGCGTTGAGCTCATGCACGATTATTATATCGACCAGCGCTCTAATGACTTTGTGGTAGTACCCACAGAAGAAACTGCTGTGTTGATGTGTAACCTCGGAATGGTATACAAGTATGCAGGTAATCAATTATATGTATTAATTAGGGTGATGCAACTACGGGTCTGCCCCTGATACCATTAGGCAATATATCATCTATAGCAAATCCAACTATTAACAGGCTGGGCACTATCAACAAAGATGGGTTTGATTATTACTGTGCAGAGCTGCATTTAAATTATTAAACATAAACAAATCACTTATTATGGCATTCAGTTACAAAACTCCGGGTGTTTACATTGAAGAGATACCCAAGTTTCCACCATCAGTAGCCGAGGTAGAAACAGCGATTCCGGTATTCATCGGTTACACCCAAACCAGGGGTATTGCAGGTGCGCCTTTACCCGTGGTAACCATTGACACGGTAGCAGTTACAGAAGCGCTACGGATCACTTCCTTGCTGGAATATGAAACGTATTTCGGCCTGGGCGAAAATGAGGGCATTGCAGTTACCGTTACCGAAACCACCAATGCGGGTGTTTTACAAACCAGGGTTATTAATGCTATTGTAACAACGCCTTCGATACAAACCATGCATTATCACATGCAGATGTATTTTGCAAATGGTGGTGGCCCTTGTTACATCATAAGCGTGGGGGATTTCTCGGGTGCTGCTGTTACTGCCACAGATTTATTGGCTGGGCTCGAAATTGCTGGCCGTTATGATGAACCTACGTTAATTGTATTTCCGCAGGCCGTAGAAATGGCTGATGCTACCGGAGTAGATACTGGGAGTGTTTACCAGGCGGCATTGCTGCAAGCCGGCACTCTTAAAGATCGCTTTGTGGTGATGGATTGCTATGGCGACGATCCCGATCTACTACGTGGCACAACCGGTACCACTTTTCTAAATTATGGCGCGGCCTACTATCCGGAGTTACTTACAACACTCAATTATCAGTATGATAATACCGATGCAACTTCATTTACGGTTTCTTATAGTAAAGATGGTGCTGTTACCAACCCTGCGCCTGCGTATATTACGCTTACTACCGAGCTGCAGTCGTTAATAACACTAGAGGTTAATAAACTGCGGATTACCTTGCCCCCATGTAGCACCGTTGTTGGTGTTTATGCGCTTGTTGATAGCACCCGTGGCGTATGGAAAGCGCCTGCAAACGTAAGCCTTAATTTGGTGAGCGGATTAACTGTGCAGGTTACGGAAGCAGAACAAGCCGATTTAAACGTCGATAGCAACGCAGGTAAATCCATTAATGTGATCCGGGCATTTACAGGTAAAGGAATTCTGATTTGGGGTGCCCGCACTTTGGCTGGTAACGATAACGAGTGGCGTTATATCTCTGTTCGCCGATTTTTCAATATGGTGGAAGAGAGTACTAAAAACGCATCAGCCGCCTTCGTCTTCGAACCCAACGATTCCAATACCTGGGTAAAGGTTCAAGGTATGCTCGAAAATTTTCTGACTACACTTTGGCGGCAAGGTGCACTGCAAGGCGCTAAACCCGAGCAAGCATTTTATGTAGCCGTGGGTTTAAATAAGACCATGACCGCACAGGATATACTGAACGGCCTCATGATTGTAGAGATTGGCATGGCTGTAGTAAGGCCTGCAGATTTCATCGTGTTAAGATTTAGTCATTTATTAGCTCAAAGTTAATCAACAGCAAATCTATCATTTAGAAAATATCACTTAAGTTAAAACTTAAAATAAATGGCAAATACATATCCGCTACCCAAGTTTCATTTTGTGGTGCGATGGGGAGGAACAAGAATCGGGTTTTCTGAAGTTACAGGGCTCGATATGCAGGTTGAAGCTATCGAATATCGCGAAGGCTCTAACCCGCAATATTCTAAAATTAAAATGCCGGGGATGCACAAGTTCAGCAACATTACCGGTGGTTATTACCCGCCGGTAGGTTTTCACTTTAAGGTAGAATTTGTAGGTATTGGCAACGACAACGATGTTCGATTTCAATCTGTTTCGGGTTTAAGCGTTGAGTTTGATACCGAGGCCTATGAAGAGGGCGGCGAAAATCGTTTCGAGCATACCTTGCCGGTACGCACCAAGTATCCCGATCTGTCATTGAAACGCGGTAGTGCAAAATGGAGATAAAACGGCCTTAAAAAAAGCTCCGGATGTTAAAAACGAAGTTCAGAAAAATTATATCGTCTCTATTGAAAAAGGCGACAAAGACTGGACTCCCAAAGAAGTTGGCATTAAAAAGCGCTTTAGCCCGCCTTGCCGATGAGGAGAAATTAGCAATAAAAGATTATAAATTTTACAGGTGGACTGATAAGGCAGCGCGCATAAATTTAGATCCTAATTATCATGACCCCGGCGTAAGCGAATGCGGATTGCACTAGGCTGATATAGCGAAAGGTATATTCAAGATATCGATGTATGATGATTGGTTTGGCGACCCGGAAGCAAAAAGTGATACGAAGTTCGGTATAGATACTGGGGAATTTAATTTACTGCACGAGATTGGCCACGCCATGGAGATGGCCAAGTATAAAAGCACTTATCTGCGTTACCAAGCTGCCAATAAAGCTTACAATGATGCCATAGAGAAGTATAAAAATGCAACTATAACCACCCATATTAAAGCAGAAGTTGATGGCTTGAACGCAGCTGAACAGGCAGCCGAAAAGGCGTGGAATGACGCAAATGGCAGGGCACTAAATGATTTTCGGTGTTGATAAAAGGGAAAGACAAGATCACAGAATATGCCGGTACATCGCCCCAAGAAGCTTTTGCCGAAATTTTGCAGCCTAACTGATTTTGGCCTCTAACTTTAAGAACAATCTGAACGATGCCTTTATCCGTCGGTTCCACGCGGTGATTCATTTCCCGATGCCCAATCAGAAGGAACGTTATACGCTTTGGCAAAAATCAATGCCTAAACGTTTAAAAATAGATAGTTCTGTAAATTTAATGGAGCTATCCTCCAAGTATGAATTATTGGGTGCTTCGATACTTAACGCCGTTTATTTTTCTGCTTTACAGTGCTACTCCCGTAGTTCTGATACACTTACCCAAACAGACCTGATCAATGGGATTAAGAAGGAATTTTTGAAAGAGGAGAAATCGATATAGCCTCATTCAAATAATTTCTTAGGTTTGAGAAATAAACCCAACCCAATGCTAAATCATATTTCTACGGCTGATGTCATTGTTTTCTTTGGCTATTTTATCCTGGTTTCCTGCTATGGCTACTTTATTTACAACCGTAAAAAGAAAGAAACTAATTCAAGCTCGCAAAGCTTTTTCCTGGCAGAGGGTTCATTAACATGGTGGGCGATAGGCGCGTCTATCATTGCTTCCAATATTTCGGCCGAACAATTTATAGGCATGAGCGGCGATGGCTTTTTTGCCGGAGTGGCCGTTGCCGTATATGAGTGGGTAGGTGCGGCAGCACTAATCATTGTGGCCGTATTCTTTATGCCGGTATATATAAAGAACAAGATATTTACCATGCCTCAGTTTTTGCAGAATCGGTATAACGGCGGCGTGGCATTGGTGATGTCTATATTCTGGTTATTTCTATATGTATTCATTAATTTAACGGCAATCTTATATCTAGGCGCTCTAGCAATCAATGGGCTGCTAGGCGGTGGCTATTTCCACGAAATTATGATTGCCTTGGCGATCTTCGGGGTGATTATTGCGTTGGGGGGGATGCAGGTTGTCGGCTATACTGATGTGATTCAGGTAGGCGTATTGATCATTGGCGGGCTGGCGATTACGTATCTTTCATTAACCATAGTAAGCGATAAATTTGGCTTAGGTCACGATGCTTTAGCCGGATTTAAACTGTTGATGAAAGATTCGCCCGATCACTTCCATTTGATTTTTAAGAAACCTGTTTCAGGAGCTTCTGCTGCTACGATCAGTAAGTATTTAATATTGCCGGGCTTTGCTATGTACGTATCTGGCCAATGGATTAGTAATCTTAACTATTGGGGCTGTAACCAATACATCACCCAACGCGCTTTGGGGGCTAATATCCACACTGCGCGTACGGGTATCTTATTTGCCAGTTTATTAAAAATTTTGATGCCGGTAATTGTGATGTTGCCGGGCATAGTTGCCTATGTTTTGTATAAGCATGGTAATCTGCCGCAATTGAGTGGTGGGAGTAAGGATGGTGCATATTCGGCTATTTTGTCGTTTCTGCCATCAGGCTTAAAGGGCTTATCCCTGGCTGTTTTAACGGCTGCAATTGTAGCATCTGTTGCGGGTAAGGTTAATAGTATTGCTACAATATTTACACTGGATGTTTACAAGAAATACCTGAAAACTTCCGCCACTGAGCGCAGAATGGTTTGGACTGGCCGACTCACCATTATTGCAAGTTTGGTGATTGCCGTTGCCTTTACGTGGAATGATGTTCTTGGCATTGGCGGTGCAGGTGGTTATACCTTCGTACAAAAGTATTCGAGCTTTGTAAGTCCGGGGGTAATTGCTACTTTCCTGCTGGGTATGTTCTGGAAACGTACCACGGCCGAAGCAGCAATTGTAGGTATCCTCACTGGTTTTGCGGTATCGGTATTCTTTAATCAGTTTGCTGTAAGGGTTTTTGGAGCTGATACCTGGCTATACTCTGCATTCCCAAATGCATCCGGTCAGTATGAGATTCCTTTCTTTATCTCGTTGAGCTGGTCTTTCCTGATCACGTTTTTGGTAATGGTTGGCATTAGTTTATTCGGACCGGAGATTAATGCGAAAGCCATTAGCATCAATAAATCGATGTTTAAGCTGAACACCTCTTCAATTGTAATGATCGCAGTGATCCTGCTAATGTTATCGGTTATTTATGTAAGATATTGGTAGGCGAATGGTTATAAACCATTCGCTCTAACGGTGATCTCGGCAATGTCGAGCACCTGAATATCGTCTTCTTTTTCGTGATGCTTAACACCATCGCGCAGCATGGTCATGCAGAAGGGGCAGGCCGAAGCAACGATGTTAGCTTGTATGGCAATGGCATCATCAATGCGCTCATCGCTGATTTCTCTTTTACCTTTCTCTGGTTCTTTAAACATTTGTGCACCACCTGCACCACAGCAAAGTCCATTGCTTTTGCAACGCTTCATTTCTACCAGTTCGGCATCTAAAACCTCGAGCGCAGCACGGGGAGCTTCATAAACATTATTACCGCGACCAAGGTAGCAGGCATCATGATAAGTGATCTTTTTGCCCTTGAAGCTTTCTCCATCCTGGGTTTTA
>Ga0116227_10001097_pt1 | contig 58555 bp, 39 predicted proteins | sample S1TSphgellanicum_FD_89693 | JGI IMG/M metagenome (GOLD analysis project Ga0116227, IMG submission 89693) | Host-associated microbial communities from peat moss isolated from Minnesota, USA - S1T2_Fb - Sphagnum magellanicum MG | ecosystem: Host-associated > Plants > Peat moss > Unclassified...
ATGACATCAAGAAGTTGGTGGATGCGGGATATGATACAGAAACTGCACTTGCAGCAGCCTCTAAGGATTCCTTGGACAGAATTCTTCCTACCCGACCTGGTGTGGTGGACGTTCTCGTCAAGTTATTCAGTCAACCTGGTACAGAAGAAACTCCTGCTCGTGCAATCTTGACACCACAAGAGCATGGTACAATATCAAGGATCATAAACATTGACGTCAATTCTGATCTCCGTTGATACTTGTGCACACGATTATTCTGCAAATGCATAGCCAGTTCTTTGGCATGTTTTCCAATCATTTTAAGTTCTGACCTAAAATTTTGTTCCATCTCTGTCGTTTCTACCAGGTTATAAGGATCGCTCTGAAGAATGGATCAAGCATATGTTGATGCCAGGGCTAACCACACTCCCACAACATGACTATGACCTTGCAAATGTATTGTTCCCTGAGAAGCATGGAAAGCTTCCTGTAAATACGATAATGTATCATGAGAGGCTTTTTAAGAAGCCTAATCTGACAGAGAGGTTTCTGATCGAAGCAGATGAGTCGGTCGTCCCTACTATGTTGACATGGGCTTTGAGTCTCCCTTTGGGCCCTGCAGTGTCAGAGATGAGTACATCAGCTCGCATTGTAGGCTTCCTACTGGATCTCTTTGAACTGTGCAGGTCCTATAGCCCGTACAAATTCACGTACCAGTTCTTCTTCAATTGTAATGAAACGACAGCTGGTAGTCGTTCCAGCTCTCCGAAAGAAAGGTCAAGACCTGATACCCTTCTCACCGCATCTGGATGCACCTTTCTTATTGGTGAAGACAAGCTTTCCAGCCTTTTTGATGCTGAAGGTGATCTTACAGCAAAGGTGAGGCCACTTTCCACCACGTTTTACGGAGAGTTACAATTCATTCTGGGGTACATAGCGGCAGGCTCAGCATTCCAGTGGCTTTCCATTGGCAAGAGTGGCCTGGTGAGAAGAGTTGGTCCAAGGCTTGACCTGTCAACTGATGTTGGTGGCTGCAAGTTTCTGCTAAGCATTGGCTACGCATATCAGTTAATCCAGAAAATGATAGACTCAGTCCCAGAGGTACCAGGCCAACATGCTATGTTCACTGTGGATATTGTGGGAGACAGGAAAATATATTTCTTCCCTGATAGAGTTAAGAAGTCCATCAAGAACTTTAACAGTTTTTGTAGGGAATTGATGACTGGATTGGATGTGATACTGCGGGCTTACAAAGCTGGAGAAAGATGTCCCTCCCTTCCACAACTAATGGGCAAAAGATCAGAGGACTACATAAGTCGCACAGGAACCTACACAGTCGAGATAAGTCCTCTTGGACACACACCCATTTTGAGGTCTGAGCAAAGTATCAGGATGATGACGAAGAATGTGTGTGAAGCACTGTCTGTCCTCCATGAGGCAGGCCTCGTTCACAGGGATGTCCGACTCCCTAATGTTGTGCAGGTATCACAGGAGCAGTTCGTGCTAATTGACCTGGAAACAGTAGCAGCTTCTCCTTTCCGATTGCCAGAAGGATTTCAGTATTTCAGAGGGTGGAGCATTGAGATGTTGGAGGGCAGCTTCTACACGCCCATGTCAGATATGTATCAGCTTGGCAGACTTCTGAAAAAGGATGTGCATTGGATGACTGAGATTTCAGAATCTGCTTTGCAGTTTATCAGGAAGCTTACATCTAAGAAATGCACTGCAGCGATGGCATTGAGTGATCCTTGGCTGTCAGATCCTATTCTGTAGGTTTGCCGCTACTCGTCTTTGTTTTTTCTGTTTTTTAATGTAGACAAAACTATGATCAAATAAGAATTTTTGAACAAGTCCGAAAAGGTTAAACCTCTGAATTCACTTACATTAGCTTTCACTCATATTGTTGGACCCAACTGTATCATAAAAAAAAAGTGTTCATATTAGATCCTACATCATATTCTGCTTGATGGTGATATTTCGAATTACTCTTACATAATGCTTAAATGGGTAGCATGTACTCCTCATTGAGGTAGACTTGTGTTTGAAAGATGATAGGTCTCTTTGTGTCCAGATACCTTATGTGCTGGAATTGGTTCGCTACCTATGCTTCATGTTTCTTGTAAGAGAGAGAGATGCTCCAGAACTACAATGGTTCACATCCCCTGTTCCTATCTCTCTTTACAGAACCTAAGAAATGATTTTAAATGCTTCAAACATTAGGTTGGTCTTTGCACTTTCTCTCCTTCAACTGTCCCTACCCAATTAGCAATGGCATCACAAATTGTTCATATATGGAAGGACATGCTAAATCCACTATCCATTTGAGAGTCCATTTTGGCAAGGTTGGTGTGCATATGTTGAATTTTTTTGGTGCAAACTTTATGTTCTTTTTATAAGTTGACAATATGAATCCAATAAATTCTTCATATATAAATGATTTTGTAGGTTGTAATTTGATGCAAATGCACAACACTTTGCAAAAAGCTTCCACTCAACATAAAAAGTGAACCACCCTAGCTTGTAATCACTCTAACCGCGTATGCCAAATACCACAAATGATATGCCTTTCGAACTTTTTGAAAGATTCAAATGTGAATGCTAAAGTGAAAATAACAAAAAAAGAAAACGAGGCACACTCCGTAGTTCACAGCACTTTACGAGCAAGAGTGCATGTTAAAGCTTTGAGATGGGATTATGACAAATTCATAAACAAGATTTCAAGTTGAGTTCAACTTACATGACCAAATAAGGAAGGCGTTAATGCAAGTTAAACATAATTGGTGTGGTGAAATTATTAATGACAACTTCAAACATAAGCTTCACTCAACCAGCACCTTTGGGAAGAGGCACCACTCCCTATAGTATTTCCTATAATACTCCACAAGAACTACATGCAAATGACATTTGTTTTTGGGATTCCCAAATGGGAATCTCAAAACTAGGATTTTTATTATCCCAATTTTTTGGACATTCGTGTCTCCCTCATTTCAAACATGTTTTTAAAGTACAAGGACAATATTGTATTGTTCTTGAAAAGATATTTCTAACAATTTGTGGCATGTCTCCATTGGAGCTCGTTTTATGCCTTTGATTTATAATTTTGTGGCTAGGAGTCAAATCACCAATTTGATTCCCACCCCTTTAATTGGTCATAACTTATGTTTTATGAATTTGAATGAACAACCACAATGAAAATCTTGTTTTTTTGCAACTATTCAAATTCATTACGTTTTATGTGAAATAAGACCAAATTCATTTATAACTTATTTCATTTTAAGTTAAAAAAAACTAGTTGATTATGACATATTTTGTGAAATATTTTTTGGTCATTTTCAATAGTCACATGTTTGACTAAATATATTTTTTGGCGGGTAGTCAGAAATTTTTCGGGTAATTGTGACATGCCCTAAAGATTTTTATTTTATTTTATTAAAATTTCAATGTGCAATCATGGATTTTTTTTCCCATGACTACCAACAAATCCATGATTTTTAAAAAAACCAATTTTTCCCCATTAGGATTATATAAATTAAGTTTAACCAATAACCTAGACATTTTAACTTAAGTAACGTACATTAGGTTACCTAATTTAACCAAGATGGCCTAACTATGGCATAGGTTCCAAAATTAAAAATTTGAACCCTTCACCTCCATATTGGGGTTTAAGTTTTCAACTATTGCACTAACACATTTGGTTATATTTTACAAACTTAATATAAACTTATGAACATTAATAACATAAAATTAACATAGGTCAATTTAACTTATCTAGTATGCAAAACCTAGATTATTTTGTTTAAACACATTTCCATCGCCAATTTGGTTGTGCTTTGAACATATTTTGGTTTGCCCATAATGCTATCATCATCTGTTATTTGGTAATAATATGTTTTGCTTCCCCCACACTCTTTGTTATTCAAAAAAAAGGCATTATATAACAATTACATAATATACCCAATTATATACGATCAATAAAAGGCATTTTCTATAGGATTTTACAAATAAAAGTGCGTAACATGTATATTTGTTTTGTGCCTTTCCAAGTTACCTTTTTCTTGATTATTGTGCATAAGGGGGGTACCTTCAACCTTCTTATTTTAGTAGAAATGAATCCTTGAGTTTTTCCTATTATTATTTTGATGTTTATTGTTATACCTTCTTTTGCTCTATTATATTCAATGGATGAGGTAATTACTATCAAAACTATTGGACATCAATGGTATTGGAGTGCACCCTTTCATGATAATGATAGAAGTGCAACAAAATGCACTAGACAATTTTATGGTTTGCAAAGCTTTTGGCTTACTAAAAGAAAGAATAAAAACATTTTCATTTAATGTTGAAAGACTCAAGAAACTAGAACATGCCATAAATGGGGAGTTGAGGTCAAACTCATACACTAAAAAGGTTCCCTTAATTAAAAGGCTTAGATATAGGCCACCTATGTAGATAGGAATATGTAGGTAAGTAGGCCTCAAGAGGTAGGTAAATAACATCCTATTTAGTTTTTATCACAAACCTTTTTTATTGGCTCATCACAAAAAACACTTGCAAATTGAATATATTTAGTACATGTTTTGTGTGTTGACTACTACTTTTTCATCTACTTATATAGTTTACAAAATTCAACTTGTTGACAAAAGATATGGGATAAATTTACAACATTATCTCACATCATCCTTTGTCCCATACAAAAGTACCCAACTTTGACCATTATTATATTTTTCATACTTTGTCCAAATGAAAATAAATAAATTTCATTCTTAAAGATTTTTCCAAGATCTACACATCTATGAAAAATTTTAAACCAAAATGTCAATTAATTTGACTGAAATGCATTCAAATTTTCACTATTTCATATATTTGAACAACAATGATATCTTGAAGATTATTTTTTCTTTTGTTTTATAAAATGATTTGTAAATAAACCTATTTAAAATCAACATGGTTTTTTGGGTGTGTGTGTGTGTGCATGTGTGTATCCCCACCTTTCAAAAATATAATGAATTGATAAAATTTGTATAAATGTTATGTTATTATTTTTTACAATTATAAAAAAATATTTTAAAATAAAATATGTTATCTATGAAACATATAATATTATTTACAACATTATTAAATGTTATAAAGTTTATTTAAATTTCATAGTTATTAATTTACACACATGATATTTAGTTTCATATTTTTTATCAAATGTTATTTTGAGTAGTATGTTTTAATCTTATTTTTTATGTTCTTTTCAGTTCATTAAATGTGATTTGATATAAATTATTTTTAAAATTCCAAGTTGTATGACCAAATACTTTGATAAATGAAATAAATATCAAATTTTATATTATTTGCTACCCATCACATAGAAACATGAAAAACAATGCCATTTTGAGGAATGTGGATTTTTAAAACAAATCTTTGGATATCATTAATAAAAATATATTTCACTATTTAATGTCAAAAAAATCAAAGGAAATATTCGGTGAAATAAACCTTTGTACAAGAGTCCCAACTTGAATGTTTTAATTGTATTGTAGGCATCAATTTTTTATTTGATTTTATGGTTTCAAAAACTTTACCATTGTTTTCAATTTTTGGGGAATCTTTTCAAAAAAACTTTCCCCCAAATTTTTTTTAAACCACAATTCATAAATTCACATTAAATAATTAGTGACTTTAAAGCAATTTTTTTAATTATAAAATATTAGTCATTTATTTGTGTAATAATTATGTGTTTGATCATCTACAAACTTATAATATGATTATTAAGTATATACATATGTCTGCCTTCGAGTTATTTTCCCTTTTAATTCACAAGTTTTTAATGTTTCAAATTATACATTATTAAATAGTTATGTGGTGTTCATGAAGAAGATTTTTAATCACATAATCTTATCCATGAAGACTTTTTAGTCATGTAGTCATATCCAATGTTACAATAATACAACTAGGCACAAAAACATGGCATATATGATTGTATAACTAGAAAATGGTCATTAGCCATATTTGTCCCAGTATAAATGTTAAATTTTGGCATGGTGGTATATGTAGGGTATAGGCAAGGCAAGGTAAGGCATTTAGGTAATGTAGATTATATGTAGGGCTAGGTATGTATAGAGTAGGTATGCAGATGTTATATATATATATATAAATTAAATACATATAACCTAAGTATGTATAGACCGTGTGTGTATAAGTTAGGTTATATTTAAATTAACTACGTGTAATTAAGTAAGCCTAACCTACCTTAACGTACATATAAATCATTATATATCTAAGTAAGTACATAAGAAATTGTATACTAATATTTAGTCTTGGTACATAAGCTATAATATATTTACCTTATATGTATAAATTATGATATACCTAACCACATTATAGGTTATAATAAACATACTTTAGGTACATATTCTATTTTACCTAACCTAAATATAAATTGATTACCTTAATTTAGGTATAACTTAACTATATTACCTACCTACCTACCTACCTTGTAAGGTAGTTAACCTTGTGCACAATGCCTAGAATAACCACTAGGAAAACCCACCCAAGTGGTTTGAAAACGTGGAATGGAAAATTTTCAACCATGCTTAAATGCATTTTAAGACCACCATTGCTTCCCATCGCATGACCAATTTGGTGAATTTCTAGTGGGATTTGCCCATTCAACAAAATCATGTGCCTTGTGAAAACCACCCAAAGCTGAATTGGGTGGTTGGTTATAGTGGTTTGTCCACTTGTTTTTCTAGTAGCATTTCGACTAATAGAATTTCGGGCAAAAAACCACTCTATTTGTGCCATGAGTCCAACCAAAATGCAAAGACATATTATTTGTTTTATGAACAACATGTTTTGCTCACTTTCTCCTCCTAAAAGGCTCTTCCGGCCAAAGTAAAAAGGAGGCCACCAAGTGCTGACAAAGCACAAGCAAACTCTTATTGTGTAGCAACATAAAAGTAAAACTAGAATGGAGAGAGGAAGGAGTTTGAAATTTATTTTTGATAATTTCATTTACACTTTCCTAGGTAATCAACTTGCTCATTATGTGGGCTTCAATTAAGAAAGTGCCAAAAATTTAATTATCTTTAATTATGCCTTCCTTTTGCATTAACAAATAAAGTGCAAAAATAATGTTCATTATTTTGGATAGACATAAACAAAAGCCAATGGCAATAGTGACATATCATGCACAAATGCAAGGTGGAAGTATAGTTAATATTAGGATCTTGTAAAACATGATTTAATTCTACAAGTTATTTAGTACAAATAAATGAAATTCAAACAAAAGGATTAAAACTTGCTAATAAGAAAACAAATAAAAAGAAAGCAATGCCCATGTACATAAGAGGAATGTTGAATGGAGGAAAATTCATTCTTCATTCAATCATTATTATTATTGGAAAAAAATAAAATCTTTCTTATCAAATCAAACAAAGATTAATACCTCAATCAGGTTAGAAAAAATAATTTATGTCTATCAAAGTGTTTTTTTAATTGCTTAAAAAATATCTTGGAAACTAAAACAAAAAAAATCATTTTGACAAATTTGTAGATCTACATTTCAACAAATTGAAAAATGCCAATATGTGAAAGGGATTCGTATTTGTTGTTCATGTCAATTAAATGGTGCAGAAATAGTTAAAATTGAATGTAAAAAATACACTGAAACATCTTTACATGTAGTTTTTGATCAAATTGATTATGCGAAAGCACAAGCATCTACTCCTTATGGAATCTTAGGTGTCAAAGTGTGGGCTTCATATTTTTAACACGAAAAAATAGACAAGTTGTGTTATATCCAAAATGTACAAGATTTTGTAAATATCCTAGGCAAAGGGCAAAGGGAAGAGAGGCATGGTACATGGTTTTACTGGCGAGACCAATCTTTGAAGTCCTATAAGTTGGGTATAGGTGGGAGTAGTTTGAATTTCCTTAAGATGGGAGTTTACCTTGAAGTGTTCCTAGAGTGTATCCTCTCTAAGGATCCTATAGAGCATAATTCCTTTAGCCTTTTTTGCTAGGTGGACTTTCGAAAAAAGAAAGTGGTTTGAAAGGCTTCCTTAACCACAACAATAATGACATCACCATATGTGCATATTTCATATTACTAGTTCCTAATACTCGAATACACATCAATTTTTGAACCCCATTATTATCTGCTACATTTAAGTAAGTTTGAGTTTGCATGATTTTTCCACTTTATTTATTAGACCCCCATTCATAGGAAGGAAAACTTTGAAAAGGGGGGCGCATGGGGGTGGGGGGTGTCAAGCAAGGATATTACTAATCTCATTTATATAATAATTATTCCTATCGTTATAGGGAATTTTCCTTATCCATCATTTGTCTCTACCCATCATTCATATTTGTATCAGATATAAAAGTAACAAACTAAATATGTATAGGCATTTTGTATGTAGCTATTTTCATGGTTGCTTTAGCAACAATTTTGGTACTCCACATATTTCATAAAGTATTTTATTTGGTTTAAAACCAGATACCCAATATTTCGGAGACCCTTTTCTTAAACCCATACGTATTTTTGCAGGTTGCATAGTTATAGGTTTGTTGGCAAAGACATGTATCCATATTTTTCCATTGCAACAAACATAACCAGTAATTGTTCGTTATTTCACATCTATTTGTCTAGACATAATCCTAGTTAGTTCAAGTGCTTGAAGGCCAAATCTACCCAAAAAAATGGAATTACCTTGACATCCTTTTGTCTCTTGTCCTATAACAAATCAAACATAAAAGGATAAGGCCACATTGCACCCATGCTCGGACATCATTAACCATCTCAATAAAAGTTGGAAATGAAAATAAGTTAAATAAATTGCACTCTACACAAAAAGGGCTGAAAAAATACCCAAAACAAATCATGCTACACCCAATAAAACCAAAAAAAATACTACTTAAGTAAAGTGCAAGCCAGTTTTTATGTTAATGCATTTCCCATGATTCGTAAATAAGGTATTTCAAGTCGAGTTTAAATCGTTAGCCCATGTGCTTTCCATTATAAGCCAATAGGCTAATGTGACTTTGATGAAGCTTATAGAGGGCACGAAGTGGAGGTAATATGGGGGAGGGGGAGGTGGTTTCCTAAAATCAAATGCAAATCAGGAGAGTGTAGCTACGTGCCCTTTATGCCTAGTCATTTCAAACAGTATATACCTCCCCCCCCCGTGCCCCCAAGTCTTATTGCACATACTAGCACATAATTAGCTAAGGCTTTTTATTCGACACTTGTCATAATCGTTGTTATTTCAACCAACAAATAACATGACTACAAAACTTAAAACTATAATAACTTCTTCATTATAAATTAAGAATTTGTTTTGAACTCTCGTGGTACCACTTCGCAAAGTCATGTGTTTTAATAAATAGTTGCTACCCCCTAATATGTGCCACTTTCTTAATCTCAAGATGGGAAAACACCCTTTCTCCCAAGTAATGTCCACATAAAACTTTTGAAAACTTAAAAAAAACCAGGCTATTGAAAAAACGTAACTAATCAAGTGGAATTAAATCGTACCAACCTCTTTTGGGTGTTGTTACTCATTTTTGTACTAGTTGTCTTTCTTCTTTTTCAATGTTTTCATGTAACAAGCAAATAAAAGGCACGTAACGCAGAAAGGGCGTTAGCTCTCTGTCCGAACATAGATAAAATAATTGAATTTTTGCTTCTATAAAATGGAAGAAATTTTAGCCATTTGCATTAACTCAAAGTTCCTTCTTCCATACATGCTCTTCTAGAGGAACACAAAATAATTAATGACATATATTTTTTGGTAGCATATTCAATAAGATAAGCAATTACAAAATAAAATAGGCAATTTTTAATAACTTAGGATAGCACATTGATAACTTTCATGCAGGTGTCAACATGATGACAATTCTTGTTATAAGGTTAGTGGGTAAAATATTATTTGATAATTATCTAATGCACATTTGTGGCAAATAAAGGAGATTATAAAAGTTTGCAACAAGATGGGCACAATTTATCTAATGGTTATACTACTAGAGATACCCAACATGATAAACTTCTAATGGAGAACATAGCTGCAAATAAGTGTAAGAGAAAACCAACTTTGTCATGAAGTGTCAGACAAAATTTTGTTCGTTCCTAGTTTTTTTATGGGTGTTTGATCTAAAGTATATGCTTGTGGTATTTCACATGATTTATCATTACTCATGTCAACATTTTCATTTTTGATATCTCAAAGTGTTGTCATCAACAACCTTTTTTGTTTGTTGGTGCATAAACTAAGTAGGCACTTTCTTCAAACCAAACTTTTGTCATCTAGAAGATCTTATATGGAATTGTTTCTATTATTGTATAATTGCATATGGTGGGTGTTTTCAAGGTCTCATTGTTTCAGTAAATCACTTGAACCCTGATACATTTTCAATGTGATGAAACTAGACCAATGAGCTATTATTCTTTCTTATCTAACCAACTACCTAGTACTACATGGGCTCATTAAACAATGCTTTTTAGTTTCTATGTATTTAGGATTTAGCCCAAATTGTTTGGCAAACTCCTACATGCTATTTTATTCCTCATTCATCTGTATTGCTAATTTTCTATTTTAGTTCTATAGTAAAGGACCATGTTGTTCACCATAGCACATAAAGTAAATTGTCACCCAACACCTAGGAAATGGCATATTAGGCTTACAAGGTGGAAGGAGTTGAAAAAAAAAATCTATATATTTTTATTTGTTTTAGATTTTATGGAGTAATTTAAATTTTTTCTTTTTGACATGAAATGCAAAAGATAAGGTTATGTGTTTAGATTACTTCAAAAAAAAAGTTTGAATGCAAATAGAAGAATAGTGACGAATGGGTAGTACAGTTTGGATCTCAAATTTTGATTTATTTTGCAATGCTTAAAAGTTAAGGCCCAAAAGTATCATTCTTATCAAAGCTTAAACTGATCGTTATAGAAGTAGGGATGACAGCACGAAATTTTTTATTGTTCTTGTAAAGAAAAGAACTAGAAACATGCTAACACACACACACACACACACACACACATATTTCTTTTGAAACTAAATGGGTTGCTAAGGAATTCTATGTAAATCTTTGGCAAAAGGGCAACACGTTTACTGTCAATTTGCTTACACATGCATAATCTGACGCGCTCCCAAGTCCCAAGTTAGCCCCAAGTTGGGCTAACTCACTCAAGTTGCGGAATTTCTGGGACTCGAGACACGTTCCCAACTTCCAACACTAAAAGGGGGGTGAGAGGGGTGTGCTGAAAGCTCCGGGATAGACTAGGAAGAAGGACAAGCTCACTCACTTATGCGATCCTGCATCCAAATCCAACCAACAAGTTGGTTAGAACTCATTCTGCACCTTTTTGGTGTTGGGACAAGCCACGGGCTAACTTGGACTCACTTGACTCACCATGGCCCGGATTCGGGGGAAGCCACCACCTTCCCCCATATAGTATTTTCTACAACTCTCCACCGCACCTACATCCAAATGGCTCTTTTTCCCGAGACTCCCAAAGTGAAATCCCGAAACTGTCCTGGTTTGGACTCCCGAGGCTTTGGACGCTCATAACTCCTCGCCCCGAACTTGGATCGGAATGAGGTCTAAACCAAAGTGGTAGCTCTCTTTGAGAGCTTTTCAACAGTATGTCGCACTTCACCTGCACGCACCGAAATCGAGTCGATTCCTGACTTTTAGTGGTCGAGAATCAAACTACCAATTTGACTCCCAGCCTTTCTTTCGACCATAACTTGTGCTGCAAATGTCCAAATGGCTCATGCGAGTCCATTTTGGACATCCACACTTCAAGACCTTTTCAACGGTATAAAGAACGTTTCCATGCAAGGTGTTTTTCCCCCTGCAATCGCGCTCTGAGTTTTCAGGAATCCTGGAGGACTCCCAAGTCCCATTTTCGGGAGTGTGCGTGGCGACCTCACAACTCCCTCAAAGTGGGGTTATGACATAATTTGTGACCTTTAATGGCAATAAAATTTATAAAAAAGATTGATGCATCACTTTATGATACAATTTTAATAAAATACTAGTTAGGTAATACATAATCAATCTGATATGTTATTTCTTTAGACTAAAAAGACCACCCAATAAATAAATTATATTTTTTATTGATACAAATTTTTGTCGGCACTAGAATGTTGTTACTTGATACCTGATAATATTTAATAGTAGATGATTAAAATATTCATCCTTGTTTTTTGTTTTTTGAAATTTAGTCCTGCCCTTTGGTGACTTTGGGAATTCAAGAAAATGAGTTTTTTCTTCTTTGTAAAAAATATGAATAAAAAAAAAATGGAGGGGAGGGGATGGAGGGGAAAAAAACTTTGCTAGTTTGGCGAAGCCTTACTAAGGGCATAGCTAGGGGGCCAAAGAATAAGATTTGATGATGCTTTAACCATTTTTGCCCTCCACTTGAAAATACAAAAAGAAAACCTACAGCCTAGAAAGAAATATATATTAGAAAACAAAAAAAAATAGTTGAATCTCTTTGAACTAAATGAGCTACTAAAAAGTCATGTGTAAATTTTTGACAAAATGTAGCTGGTTGATTACTAATTTGCTCAATGATGTTTTTTTGTTGTACAATAGCAAAAAATATGCTTAGGGTCCATAGACTTTAGAAGCTCATGTTCATATTGATCAATGCTTGAAATAGGAATTTGATTTAAATAACCTTTGACAATCGCATAAATATGTTTTTTTTAAAAAAGTTTACGGTAACATTTCAATTTTTCATATATTTTATTTTATTTTCATTTTAGTTAGCCGATGGTTAATAAAATATGTTATGAAAAAGTTTCATACCATAATATTAAAATACAATATACTATGTGTAAATAAAATACCAACATTCCCTATTCATAGATCTCCTCCTGCATTTATACAATTAAATACTAAATTATCTATTTTTGAAATAAGAATCAAAGTAGTGGATCTTTTGGCTCCTTATTATTGTGGGGGGGGCGGGGGGGATTGGATTATTTGGAGGAGTTGGAATAGGAAAAATAATACTTAGTAGGTTTAATCTAAGTTAATTTAATTTAAGCTAAATTATCCATTAAACTTAGACTAAAAATAATCCAATTAGGCTAAATATGGATAAATTAATATAAATTGGATTAAATATAATTATCCATGCCAAACATGGTTAAAACACGATTAGAAGAATCGATTAAATAAAATATGTCTAATTATGGCTAAATTATAATTACTTAAATTGATATGGTTCAATTTATGAGAATTAAACTAAATAAAAATATTCAATCTAAATATGGTTAAATTGATAACTAGGTTAAACATAATTCTTGAAATTAAACATGGTTAAATTACAATTTTTAGTTTAAATATTATATTTGAATTAACATGAATGGTACAAAACATACTTTTGATAGTAAATATGATTAAACATGATTAAATTAACACAAATTAGGTTAAATAAAAATATTTTGAGTTAAATATGGCTATTCAAGATTAAATGCAATAAAAAAATTATTAATTGCCATTCATAGCATGACAATTTCATCAAAAATAATAATGGCCAAGTTAGGGGTGAATGCACATTAAAGTGGATCACTTTTGGAGTCACGGTGCCCATTTTTGTACAGTGCCTTTTTTTTGGACACTTATAATGAATAATAAAACTTATGAAATCGAGAATTTGAAATCGATTATACATTAACAACTTGATTATGAAAATATTTATGTAATTCTTTTCAATAAAAATACACCCACTTTTCACAATGAACTTTTGAAGCACAAAAATATGGACTAGTCAATAGAGTGGAATGGTAGAAAATAAAAAGGTTCATATTGAATTCCATTCCAAATTATTTATAGGGGACTCAATACATGTTGTAACATCCAATAATAAATTTGTATGTGAAAGTCTTCCCTCAAAAATCATAATGAAACTTTAATTAAGGACTTTTGAATGGTCAAAATTGAACCATATTTTCATAAGTCCTTAAAATATTTGTTTTTCTTAAATTTCAAATTTTTTTCGAGAGGTGTATATATTTGGAATATGTAGGTAGGCTCCTATTAATATGAATTTTATTGCTTTTGATACATGGACATTATTACCATTGAACCCATGGTAATAGAAATTTTCAAAATTTTAACACTATAAAATGGACTTTTTTGGACTTTTGATTTTTTAAAAAAGTGAGTCACCTTAATGTGCCTTCACTCTTAGTTATATGAAAATATGAATGATAAAAAATAAAAAATCTATCAAATCCACCATGAAAATAATTGACTTTTCGTGCAAAAAACATAATTGTAAATCAATACATTTATGGATGAAATAAAATTATAGATGATACTTCTTGAATGAACTTTATTTTGTCCAACAATTTCATTAATTTCATGAGATGGACTCCCATTCTATTAATATGGCTTTAAATTGACATCATTCACAAAAGTGGATATAAAGAAAACATGAAATTTGAACCCCAAACTTGAACACTAATGACAATGATGTGATGAATAATAAAAAAGAAATTTGAACTTGATGACACATGATATGTCTTGTTCCTACCATTGGAAGTATGTTATGTTGAAAGTAAAACATGAATGGACAAAATGGATGGATTTTTCCAAATGGATGAACCTAGGGGGATGCATTAGTTATCATTGAAATGTCATATTGGTCTTGTGTTTGAGTTTGACAGGTGATGGCTTGCAAACATATTTAAGATAATGGTTCCTCATTTGCAAATCGTTGGCTCTTTGATTCTTAACCAATTTCCATACTCTTATATTGTCACAATGAGTTGGAATTTAAGGTTTATATAATAAAATTAAGGTTTTAGATCTAACGTCCTTGTGTGAGTTCAATTGTGGATGTGGGCTGAAATTTTTGGTTATGATTGGATTTGGATTGTCTTTTGAAGCATGTTTTGTCCCTTGTTTTCTTCAAATTTGAGATACAAATTAGCCTTTGACTCATTAGCCCCTCCCTTCGTGGCTTCTTTGAGCAATAACTCCAATGTTGGCACAATCCCCAAATGAATTCTTATAGAAACAGTATAGTTGTTGTGAACTTAATGAATAGGTTGCTGTAGGTATGTTGGTTGTGAGAATGTGATAAAGGTCAGTTGATGAGATCTTCCAAAGGAAACAATTGATATTGTATAGTACGTCAAGAAACATGAAAGGTGGTTTGTTGTTTAAGATTAGACCAAATGTGCTCTATCAAGTAGTAGTGCATATGTAGGAAGAGGACATGCATGAGATAATTCAATTCACTATTACTTTGTGTCATAAGAAAATGGTGTCCCATGTAAAAATATGTTTGAAAGCTTTGTTTGGGTTATTGCAATTGGAACGCCATCCAAAAAACCATTGGAGTGACAATGTAAGATGGGAGATTAGAAAGACCAAACACAACATTACTTTGAGGAGGACCAAGGAGGTTACAGGGGGCTTTGAAGTTCATCTCAATTTAAACAGTTAAGGTCAATGACAACACATTGTGCAATTTTGTGCACATTAAACAAGTGTCTTAGATTCAAAGCATCTTAGACTGAGAATTTAGCTCATCCTGGCAGTACTAGAGACCATGAAAGGTAGTTTCTTGGCTCAGACACACTCGGATCAATGCATCAATTCACAGATTCTCGTCAACGTGTCCATTGCAATGCTGTTTAGAAACTATATGTTACACATTTATGAAAAACTGGAATAAATGTGCCAGCTGCTAACAGGACAGTTTCAGCTTGGAATGAATGTTTAAATGCAGAGCACAAAAGAGGAATAGTACCAGGATTGAAAGCTCCTTAATAACCAGGCAAATACCAGATCAGGGGTTTGCATAACTAATGGCAACCAACAAAAGCAGCTTTCAGATTGCTTGAATTCAAAACTACTGATACTTCCCTACAGTATTTAGAGATGCAAAATATTCAGGTGCAGCTACTATACAATCTTTTTTTTGGTCATACAGTTGGGAAATTTTTGGTTTGAATAGACATACATGCTTATTGCGAGAATTGCTCGCAGAAATCTAAACCCTAGATGTTTTACTATACAGCGGTGGAGAGACCCATGCCATCATTACTCGATTGATGTTATTGTAAAGAATTTCTCACTGTGTGCCTTCTAATCCACAACTCGTACATCACCATATAAAATGCATCAAACTCCCTTGCAGGCGTATGCCATTGAAAGTGCTGCCTAACTTGCAAAACATATTGGTGCATTTTTGTGTACTGTGCAGGCGTAACGCTTTTCAAGATCTCCTTCAGCAAGGGTATGTCAAAAGTGGGAACCACAATTGAGAACTTGTGCCAGTCTAAAATATCAGTATACGGAAGGTCATAGTAGTTGGCAATCACCACAGGCACACAACCGTAGAACATGGCATCCCCAAGCCGTGCTGTATTCACCTCAAATCCTTTCACATGTAGACAGAACTTGCTGGTGAGCAAACCCTCGGAATATGGGAATGTGACTTTCCCTGAATGGATAAGGATCTCATCATCATTCTGCCATGTCTCCTGAAGCTGAACCCTGACATTTGAGTTTAAAGATCCTGCAAAGAATGCCAACCTCTTCCTGCAAATTCACCACCACCAAAGATCGATGAGCATTTGCGTGTCAGGTGTCTGATCAACCACACCTACAACTGCCTCTTGGTAGGGTTCAAGGGGTATAGAAAAATGCAATTATCTGTAGCTTTTCTCTATCCCTCTACAATTGTGAAAACAAGGAATGCTACCACTCTTTGCTCCAATCTCTTCAGCAATCATCTCAATTAGACAGAGAAGATTGGTTTGTAGATCCAAGTTGTGAGCATAAGCTTCATTGCATTGCAACAAAACCATGAGTTGTGCTTCATTGCAATTTGAGCTTACCTCTGTAAAAGCAAGCATCAGGCATAGAGACTTACATGGATCAGATCACTTACCTTGTTGTTAGTGCTTCCTGCACTCTGCAGGGATACATGCAGCAAAACAAAGACAGAGAGATTGAAGAGTTTCCACATCATGCACAAAAAGGAAGATTGGAGAAATTTTGCACACTTTGTTGCATTTGGTAGGACTTTGTTTGCATTAGGTCTCTTTTGTGTTGTGGTTTACCTTTGAGCGATGTGCTTGGCACCTTGTGGAGTACCACCATCTCGAGGCCAGATTTGCGGAACAGAGGCATCCTTGTGGGTGATGTAGTAGTGGAGATGGTAGCTGGAGGGACAGACAAGCTGAATGGCGTTCTGACGCACATAAGGTACCAATTCCATGGCAGTCCGCGCGATGGAATGGCAAGAGAGATAGAAATGGTCCACTCCGCCGGTGCGATTCCAGTAGCTCCAGTTATTCCGCAAGGAAGTCACATGCTTCTTGCAGAAGCGCTTCACTCCCTCGGTGCCCACTCGCTTGTCCATCCGCGCCCGCGTGATCGACACCGGCATGAAGAAGAAGTCGGCCTCAGCGGCATTGGACGTCACGTAGGAGCTTTTCATCAGCGCTTGCTTGAAGTAGGCCTCGCTTGCGTAATTCCCACTGGGGCGACTCTCCCACGCGCGGTAGATGTCGCGGTATGGATCGTTGCGTGGGTACGGGTACACGAAGATCTTGATGTTCCGGTTCATCTCATCATAGTTCGCCTCGAATACGCGACGTGAATGGTAAGGTCCGTTGTCTATCTCCTCATCTGCGTGCGCAAAACAATCCAACAACCAAAACTGTTACGATCAGGTCATGCAAGCAAACCCAAACTCCTCCTCCAGTTCTGGGAAGTTCTAGTACTCTTCCTGGGCTACTCGCAGCTGGTCCAACTCGAGAAGATGAGAGGGAAGCTGTAGATCTCAATTCCTTTGCATCGCGACAAAGGAATCCTGGGAAGAGTTCTAGCTTGCTTGCTTCTAAGATAGGATATTGAACGGAGAGTTGCGGAAGGATGTGGGAGATTCTCGAACCTGTCCCAGTGAGGTTAAGAGTCAGCTCATCCAGGAACGCGATAGCGTCCGCCGAGTCGACGACCTTATAACTCTCTAGTGTCTCGGTCTCGACGGCCTGCACCAGCTGGACGTCATGATCTAGTCTAGTATTCTGGTCTGTCGACTCCATCTCCACTGCTGCATCGGTCTCGACCACCAGCTGATCTGCTGCATGATCTCTATTGTTCTGGTCCGTTGACGACTCCATCTCCATGACCTTCATCTTCTCGACTCCGCGGGTGGAACCCACGTACGGCTCCGTCAGCTTGATCGCTAGACGCGACTCGGACTGCGCCAGCTGCGTCGCCACATCATGCCTCGTCGAACGAAACAACGAGACGTACAATGTTACGCGCGCGCTCAGCACTAACAAGCTCGTCAGTGCCAGCAGCCCTAGCAGAAACTTCTTGGCTTTCACTTCCCATTTCAGCTGTGTGCTAGCGGATGACCCTCGGGGGTGAGTACTGTAATTCCTTTTCGCAAAACCATTCCTTCCTGCACCCTGATCGCTGAAGATCTTGCTAGTGCACGATGCAGCTCGATCTTTCGATTTCGACATCGTCTCTAGCTAGCTTCAGGAACGAAAGACTGTGCCCGAAAAACAAAAACAAAAAAAGAAAACTCGACAACTTCCCACAAGCTCGTAAAAGCTGCACAGACAGAAACCCAACAAAACCACTGTGCTTGAAGAAGGACCTGCGTTTTTTTAATTCACAACTCGCAAGTCTTCTTTTCTAAAACTCTTCTAGTGCAGGTAGATATTGCAACACCTGCACAACCAAATAAAACCGACGATCTCAAGGCACCACTTTGTCGAAACTCTGGTCGATCTCAAACACTCATAACGACCACCCTATTTTCTGCACTGATCGGCTTCTTCTAGTCTCAGGGTGCAGCCGGTGCAGGTCAAGCTTTCTTCCTCATCAGAAATCCTCAAAGCACCCATAAGTCTTCCTCGAAGAAAACATATTCCTTTCTTCTATCGACAGGTAGGTACACCCAATCACAACTGCATCAAACACAAAAAAAAAATAAAAATTTCAAGGCATCACTCTGTCGAAACTCCTCGAGTCTCTTTAAAATCACCCGGCTCCACACTCACTCTGCCCTCTTCTAGCTCAGGTATAGCTGGTGCAGGTGATCAAGAAGCTTCTTTCCCAAACCCGCAACAACAACTGCTCGACACACAAACACAATGCACATCAGTTAGGCAGCTGCTGCTAACTTGGTACTGAACTCCCGAGCCGCCTCCCATCTCCCGGGCAGCTCTCTCTCTCTCTCTCTCTTCTAAAAATAAAAACTCATGAGAGCACGAACTCTCGACGAGGGGCCGGCAAAAACAAAACAAAGGTCGTAGGCAGAAATTTTCGTGCAACTGAAGAATCTCAAACTACTTTCCCAACTCCTCGGCCAAAAAAAAACCTAAAAAAAAAACCTAAAAAGCGACACCAACCCACCCACCCATTGGCGTCCCCCGACAAATCTGGCTGTGCGACAGTTGACCCTGTGGGGGGATCAATCCAATCGAAACCTCCGATCAAAAAGCAAAAACCTAGCTTTTGCCCGGGACCGGCGCTCAGCTCACACCGGCAACGTCTAACTAGCTACTACAAAAACTCTTACTGCTGTTGCAGCTGGTGGGACTGTGAAGGTGCTTTGGTTTTTGTTGCTATAAATAAGTAAGTTAACTTCATTTCATCTTGTTTTTTTTTTTTGTTTCCTCCCTTTTTTGGGAGGTTCGCTTTCTTATGCTCTTTTCTGACACAATCCTTCCCTCCGCAGCTGGCTGCATTCAGTTCCTCGCTTTCTGTTCGGTGCTGTTCTGTTGTTCCTCGTAAGGAGCTTCCTTTCTCACTTCCATCGCTGCTTTCGTTTTACCTTTCGCACGTTCTCTCTGCCTCTCTCTGTCTCGCTCTCTCTCTTAGGGTTGCTTCTTTTTTTCCCTCGGCTAAATTTAGCCAGTTGGCTAAAACTATGCGTTTGATGGGTTTTCTAAGTCGCCGAATTTCGATTTTCAAAAAGATGGATCACCGGATTTCGCTCTTGGGTTCAAGCATGTAGCCAAAAATGTGAAGGATACTTGAACTTTTTTACTTTTGTAGTCTGTTTATAGCCAAATTTGGCTAAGACAGGATGATCACAAATTTAGCTTATGACACAATATTTTATTTGATTTGAATGTTGCAAAGTCTATATGGGTTCAACCCGTTCTGTTGGGCGGTTATCAGAATTGGGAACCGATAATCGAGGGTTCTCAAGCGGTCATGAAATATACATACATTCACGGTTGTCCCCAAAAGAATAGAATTCACATAACAGGAAGCTCGGACATATTAACCACGGTTCCAAAACATATGGGAGTCCATTATGATTACATAACTGCATTTCTTGGTGGCACTCTTTCTCCAGGTTTGAAGTTTGAACCAGTGTTGGGAAGTGACCAGAAATGAAAAATTGATAACCGGCGATTCTAAGGCGATACTCAGTGATTAGAAATGAAATTTTAATAACCGGAGATGATAAGGTGATACTCAAAGATACACGACTGTGGTTGTAAAAACAAAAAAAAAAACTCAATAACCCAAAGTTCCAATATAGAACCACCATGGTTCTCAATTCTCTCTGTCTCTCTCTCTAGGTTTGAAAGTTTGAACTACTGTTGGGCAGTTATTAGAAACTCAACTGATAACCGGGAGTTCTTATGGGAGTTCAGATATATATATATATAACCATGGTTCTAAAAAAATTCTGAAAACCAATTCTAGGTGTAACCTCAGTTCCCTCTGCCTCTCTCTTTAGGTTTGCAATTTGGTGGGTGGTTATCAGAAATGGCAAACTGAGTAGTTCTGTTGCTGATTCTCAAATATACATGACTATGGTTGTCCCAAAAAATTTCCCAAATAACAAAGAGTTCCAAATATGTAATCACGGTTCTCAAAAATCTAAGAACCAATTCTGACTTTTAGTCATGGTTCTTTTCTGGCCCTCTCCTTCTCTAGGTTTGAAGTTTGAGCCCATGTTGGTGGTTATCAGAACTGGAAATTGGTAATTGACACTTCTCAAGGGAATTCCAATACATAACCATTGGTTCTCAAAATTTTGTGAACCAATTTTGATATGTAAAGATAGCTCTCAAATATGGAGAATACATGGAAGTCCAATATATATATGACCACAATTGTTAAAAAATCAAATAACAAAAAGTTATAACCATGATTTTCAAAGTTTTGAGAATTGATGCTAATATATAACTGTAGTTCCCTTTAACCCCATCTCTGTTTTTAGGTTTGAAATGGAAACTGAAAACAAATGGTTTTCAAAATATATATGACCACAATCGTCCAAAAAAAGAAATAATCGGTTGTTTTTATATATCATCACAGTTCTTAAAATCCTAAGAATCGATTTTTATATATACTTCAAACCTTAGAATAAAGAAAACTTGAATCTTATACACTAAGTTTTCTTTCCCTCCCTCTCTTTCTTTCCAAGTTTGAAGTTTGAACCAATGTTGGGCAGTAATCAAAAATGGAAATTGATATCTCGTGGTTCTCAAAGTGGTTCTCAAATATGCCTTTGACCATGATTGTCAAAAAAAAAAAACAAAGTTAATCGAGCATCTCAATATATATCCACGGTTTTCAAAAATCTAAAAATCAATTTAATATATAACCACGAATTTCTTTGCCCCGCTCTCAATATAGGTTTGAAGTTTGAATCAATGTTGGGTAGTTATCATAAATGAAAATTGATAACTAGCAATTCTCAAGGCAAATTTTGGAAAATATGTCCACCATTGTCAAATAAATGAAAAAACTTATGATATATAACCATGGTTTTTAAAAACTTTAAGAAATGATTATCATATATGTGCACAATCACAATTGGGATGGCCGACAAGCACCACTTGACTCCTTACTTTAAGTCCTAAAAATACAAAGAATTTCTTTTAGCTAGGTGTAACTATGTGACGCATGCAACTCAAGTTATGTGCACTTGAATTCATTTTAATGCTATGTAAAGACATTTTTGCATCTAGCCTGAGTTTATAATTAAAGCTTCATATGTTCTTTACAATGTATGAAATATTGTTCATTTAAATTTTTACGTCCTTATATTTTCTTGTCATAAAATCTTTGGATTTGCATTGTCCAAAAAATTTATTAAGAATTTTAAATATGTCAATCCTATAATAATCTTCGTAACATTTAAAATTTGATAACAATTTCTGTTTATAGCTCAAATTTTATGCACTTTGGCATAACTTTACTAGATATTCCTATTGATTCTTGCATTATATTATAATGATACATTACATGTTTATATATTTGTTTAATAATGAAAATATTAATTTGTATTTTTTTTTCTCATACTTCATTCAAATGAAACAAATAAAATTTGATTTTAAAATATTTTTCAAAGGTTGGGACATGTTTAATAAAAACAATACCAAATTTGAAATCATTTAAAGAAAAACACATTTGAATTTCATTGTTTAGTAAAATTCAAAAAAAATTTCTTCAAAAAAATAAAAATCATCACATCATTCATAATTAGACCATTTGAAATTGAACGTGGATTTTTTTCATTTTATTTATGCAAAATATATTTTAGGTAACATAAGTAAAATGTAAATATTATAATTTACCACATTTTAACCATTTTTAATGAATATTTATTTATATATTGAATATTATGTTACAAAGTTCAAACTATGTTATGTCCACAAGAAAATATATTATATATTAATTATATTGATATTCAATATTTTATTTATTATGTGTTAACTATTAAATTTAATGAACATATAACAAAATTGTGTTCAAAAGCTTTTCAATGTTGTATACTTTATTAACAACATATACATCTAATAAATACTTTAAAAATTACATGTCAGTAAAAGTATATTTTATACATAATAGTTAACTGGTTTTTAGAATTAACTATTTGATTTTTCCTAATGAAGATTGAATTTTCATCTTACTTTGTTTCATTAAAAAAATCATTTTATTAAATGGAAGCTCAAAAAAATGCTTTTGTCCAAATTGTATAATTTTTTTAAAAAAGTAATTTGGTTTGAACAATCATATAGTATGTCATATTGTAGTTAATTGATACATTACATGTTTATGGTAAATAATATGTAATTTTATAAATTATGGAAATGCAATATATGGATTTAGCCAAAATTGAAATAGTAATCTTACAATACAAAAAATTAACCTTAGTGAATTACTTTGATTAAAAGTGAACATGACAACTATATAGCAATTCAACTTTCACTTGAGATGAAATAAAACAAGGGCATGATCATGACCCAATTCTATTTTAGGCCCTATATTGAATTGGGTTAATGAACCTCACTTTTGTAATAGTGTGACCATGACTAAAATTAATGTTTCAAAGATTTGTAAGGATGTAAAATTGTGCATCAAATTAAAAAATTGAATTGTCCTTGTTTTTATTGCAACTTTTAAAATTTATCAAATTGATGATATAATAAAAATGAAAAAATATTCCATAATTGAATTTTATAAGGTGGAATGATTTGTAATGTGACATTCCCTTTTGCATACCCCAATTGTGGGTATCTCATGTAACTATGGTTGTTTTCTTTTGCCCCTTTCTTTCTAGGTTTAAAGTTTAAATCGATGTTGAGTGGTTATCGTAAAGGAAACTAATAACTAACAATTTTCAAATATGTACAACCATAGTTCTTCAAAAAATCAAATAACAAATAGTTCCAATATATAAACATAGTTCAAGCATAATGTAACAAAAAAATAATAATGCAAACCTTCGACTTAACACAAACTTTCAATTGGATGTCTAATAACAAATGCAATACAAGTTGTTGCATCTCTTCATTTATGTCACTACTTTAGGTGAATGTACAAAATGTACACAAGGCAACAATTAAAATTTGTTAATAGAAAACAAATGTATATTATCAAATATCATAGTTTGATGTTCAACCTTCAAATTAGAATATAGTCATTTCAATCAATGCCTTAAATGTTCATTGGGTCTAGTTGAGTTTCTAAATCATCCTAATGCAATGCAAATATGAACATGTTTTTTTTATTATCAATTTTTTTATTCAACTCCTATTTTCTTCCCAAAATTATACACTCCCTCAATTAAAACAAATTGCCCTTTTCAAAAACTACAAAGGTAAATCCATTGTAGTGGAAATTGACTTTGCTTTAGTGGTCGTTGCTAAGAAATGAGTAATGTGACAATAATTCTAATAACAATTCCACCCAACAACTTGTTCATTGGTTGTTTGAACTTAGCAAGTGCATTTCCATTCATCATCCACGCAACATGGAATGGTTTTGGATGCTAATATTTTAATGAATAAATAAATAATTATTATTATCCATTTTTCCAAACATATGACCTATATACAATCATTGTATGGTCAACATACAGTCAAATACAATTGTTGGTATCAAGGTTTGAACCTATGTTTCCTTGGAGACCATCCAAGGTCTTTACGATTAAACTACCATTTTACATTGTAATAAAACATGTCAAAAATTACATATATCCAATTACAAGCTAAATTGCATCTGCATTCCACTATGCAATTTCCATTGTGCATTATGCATTTCCACTATATAATTTCCATTGTGCATTTCCACTATGCAATATCCATACTTAGTTCATGCACAATGACCAAACCACACCCAAATTGCTATTCAACATAGTGGTTTCAAACCATGAACATGTGTACACATAGTTTTTCCTCTATAATGAAAGTGTTGTTATCGAGCAACATACACAAAATTGATTTATTTGGGAATTCAATAAAAACACACATAAATTTTGTCTAATTCCACCATAGCAATATTGGCTCCCCATTAGCACATGAATGAGAATGCAATCTAGCATGAATTTTCCATTGAGCATCCATTACAATGGAAATGAATGATTGATTCAACCTAGAACATTGTTCCATATTGGTGTTTCCATGTAACATCAAGTTGGGTGGTATGCGACAATGGAATAAAACATAATTTTTAGTAGTGTACACACATCACAAAATTTTTGACATAAAAATGGATCAAATATTGAATGTCCAACTCTCCAATCTTTTTATGTAGGCACCATCCCACCATTACCGCATCCATAACAAATTCTTTGAGCAATATGCATGCCTCTACTCACAATCTCTTTCTAGACTTCCATTTATCTCTAAACCTAAATCCAAAAGTTGATTGCCCTTTCCAATTTTGTAAAAGATCCCTTTGAACCCTTTTCACATAGAATTATTCCAAATAACATCATCCCCATGCAACTTACAACATACTCAACAAATGCATTATGATTTTCCAAATTTTTAACACATAAATTAGCACAAAAAATAGCAAAATACAACCTCCTATCCCCTCAACCTTTTTTATGTTTTCTTGGCAATTAATGGGACCTAGTAGACCATGAACCTAAATTTTGTTCATCATCTCCATTCTGTATGTAACAATGAAAGAACAAAATTCACAACTTACTACATGTCCCTATCCATTCAATCATGCATCCTACATAACAAAAGTAATGAATGACATAGACCATCAAACATAGAGACTTCCTAAAAAGGAAAAAACACAAGTATTTATTTCTTCACACCAACAATCCTCCCTTCACCATTTATCTCTTCCATTCATCCTTATTTCCATCACCATATCCTTGACACCACATCATCATGGAATTTTTAACCACAAACAACAAGCCATAAAGAGAACAATACAACTATGCTTACAACATTCCTAAAACTCTTCCACGACATAAGACTACCATTGATGTCATTCTTCACAAGTGCAAAGACAAAAATCCAAAGGTCACCATCCATTAGTAGCCAAATTTGTTGAAATCTTAAAACCCTAAACCCTAAAATGTTTGGTAACCAATTCATGAATTGAAGTTCACAACATATTTCATTCAAGTTGGTATGAAGTTATTACCTATTCATACTCATACACAAGATCACCACCCCCCTTTCTGTGGGTGAAAGCAGACTAAGGTGTAATAATTTTAAGTACATATTAATGTCCATAATTGTTTAAATTAACATTATGAAAGCAAAATACATTGAATCACACAAGTAATTTTGCAAGTTATCATTAAAATTTGATTATAAAAAATCCTCTCAAAAAGTCTTCCTTAATATCAATGTTAGCACAACATATTATCATTAAGTTTTTTATTCAATAAAAAAATTTATATAAAGGTACATGAAAACCATATTCATTTAGTTATGGATTATTACAAGTTTATGGGTATTTCTTAAAAAGTCCATTATATTATAGCAATTCAGAAAATATTCAAAAAACTCATATAATGAGATGATAGTACATATAACATTGTAATGTTGAGTCCTACATTAGCTTAATCATTTTTATTTAATCATATGGCCAATCACAAATCTCAAAATCTTACAAAAATTACATTGTGACAACAGCGGGCTTTCACACCCCCCCCTCCAAAACATATAGGTTGTTATTCAAACCTTGCTAACTTGTCCATTTCAAGAACATTTGAATAATCATGTTCAATCTGGTGCACAAATTGAAAAAACCTTAATACCAATACCCAATTAGTATGTTGAAATTAACATATTCATTAACATTCTTTTGAATTAATGTTGGACAGTTACCAAAAAATGGAAACTTGAAACCAATGGTTTGCAAAGGTGTATGGTCACAATTGTCAAAATAAAATAAAATAATGAATTTTGATATATGATAATGGTTTTTTAATTTAATAATAGATTACAATATATAACCACAAACCTTTCTGCCCCTTTCTATTTAGGTTTGGAGTTCAAACCAATGTTAGACAATCATAAGAACTTAAGGAGATTGATAATTAGAGGTTCTCAAAGGACATTTGACGTATAACCATGGTTTTCAAAAAATTGAAAACAAACTTTGATATATAACCATAGATTCCTCTATCTCAACTCCCATTTTAGGTTAGATTTCTGAACCAATGTTGGGTGTTTACTAGAATTGGAAACTAATAACCATGTCATGCCCATATGCATGGCGTCATACATGACGGTCGATTACAAACATGCCAATCATGCTTTTAGGGTTAATGTACGCTCTTAAGATTAATGTACGTTTTTAAGTTACTGTATGTTATTAAGTGTTTTAGGGTTATGGCTTGTTTAAGGTTTCAACTTTGTTGACGGTTATATAAAAGACCAACCTCTTCCCTTCTCTTGTTAGTTTTTCTAAAATTCTTTTGTCAAAGAGAGTTTCCTTCATAATCAGACTAGATTTGTAGATGCTCATGATGGCTATTACACGGCCACCGTTTACATACATTACGTTTTCTTTCCTTCTTTTCAATTTAATATACATTAGAATTTCATTTCAGCCTCCTCTTATGCATTGTTTATATATGTGTGTGCATTTCTTTTTGGTTGATTAGTTTTTACCTTTGACTGGTTTTAGTCTTTTTGTTTAGTAGAGTTTACCATGGATTTACACCTTTACGACACCAAACGTCACGACATTACACGTCACGACAACTAGAGGTTCTCAAGGTGGTTATGGAAAATATATGATACATATGTTTTTTTAAAATTCAAATGACATAAAATTTTGATATATAATCACAATTCTAAAAAAGCTGAAAACCAATTTTGATATGTAATTGCAGTTCTCTTTGCCCCTCTCTATTGCTCTCAAGGTTTGAAGTTTGAACCAATGTTAAGCAGTTATAAAAAAATGGAAATCAACAGTTGGTGATTCTCAAAAAATATGATGATATTGGTCAAAAAAATCAAATTATAACAAGGATTTCAATGCATAACCATAGTTTTCAAAAAAATCTGAGAATCAATTCTATTAATATAACCATAATTTTTTTAAAAATCCAAGAACTGGTCAAATGACATTGTATAGACATCTTTGCTGGGTTATCACATGAGATCCGTCAGTTCTTTGAGGCTTTTTGAAGAGACCAGAACTGGATGTTCTTTGATTTCCAAATTTTTTAAAAACCAGAACCAGGGAAGGTAAAATAAAAAAGCAGATACCAATCCAACTATGATTTGAACTTTGAAAGTTGAGCCCCTTTGGAATCAAACAAAATGACATTTTTTTCTTCTCTCTCTCTCTCTCTCTCCTTCCTCTCCTCCAGATATTATAACAAAAGTAAGGTGCAAATTTGTAATTTTCCATTTTCTTAGGCATTTTCTTAAAGTATTGATCAAATACTGTAATCATTTCACATGATCAAAACAACTCATGTCTAACTCATGAGATAAATTACACGCATTGTCTTTCTAGTGATAATCATTAATTAGGTGATATTTCATGTGCCATACCAACAGATGCCTTATTGCATGTGATTTAACAAAGCATTGTCATTCTAGTGAAAATGATTGGTTTCACATCATCAAAACAACACTTGTCCTCTTCATATGGTGGACAACACATGGATATCCAAGTTCGAACTTTGAACTCATTGGAATTGAATGGACATGACCCACAAAAAAACAAAATCTCTCTCTCTCTCTCTCTCTCCAAGTTTGGACTTTCAATCTTTTGGCAACCAAACCATGATGTTTTTAGGTGACAGGTTCACATGGGGATCCTTACTAGTTATGGCTGGGTTGGGTAATCTAGTTGAGCTGCCTATTTTAGGTGACGTTTGGCATGACCTAATGGTGACTTCAGATGTTCAGATCTTGGTGTCATTTGGGATTGAGCAATGGTAGCTAATATTATAGTGATGGGTTTTGTGGTGAGTTTGATCTTGTGATCACATGGAAGCAAGTTACGTGTCTTGAGCTTTTGGGTTTTTCTTTTATAATTTGCATTGTTACTTAAAAACCACAATTGTAAACTTCATGTTCTCACCCAGATCTACAAGTATTGAGTGTGGTTTTGTTGAATATTTACAGTTTTTTTTTGTTAAGACATTATCATTACTGAAGTACATTTGGGTTAGAGTTTTAGTGATTTAACATTTGTTTTGGAACTTTGTTTGGAAGGGCAAAAAAGTATTAAAATTTTCATTTAGCACTGTTTGAAGAATCACCAAGTTCATATTTAATGTTTCATTTTTCAATTGTTGGAAAGGGGTGTGCTGTCAGCTGTTACTTGCTTGACCCCGTGAATTTATTATAAGACTAAAGTATAGGTAGTAGGTAGCATTGAACATAGTCCCATGGTGGGTTTGGACCGACAATCATTTGCATGCTAGTCACTAGTTTCAATGAATTGTGATATCATTTTGATATTGTCAATAGTTAGTTAATTATTGCTTCATCTCAAAAATATCTATTTTCACAAACCATTTTATTATTGATGTGTGTTGCCACTTTAGTCTAACCACCATGACAACAAAATGGTCACTCACTTTGTGGGAATGCATGCTCGTGTCAACTTGCAATCCTTCTATCAACCCAAACACATGTATGAATTATCATGGTCCCATCTTTATTCCCAATATTTGGTTTTGATCTCGAGGGAGGGAAATCTTTCAAATTAGGTGAAGTACTTAGAGAATTTCCTATGTACCTATGTGGAGGGCACATTATATGTGTTAACATTCCTCCTAGAAAAGAGGAGGAAAATTATGCCTATTCCTTAAGAGTGGGAGAGATATAAGGGATCTTATGGCTACTTATAGGTGTATTCCTCCCTCCGGCACTAAATCTGTTGGACCAAAGTCCAAACTTGGATACTCTCAAAGCCATGGAGATCATGTAAAGCATCCATTTGGATAAGACTTGGATGCTTGCATGGCCTTCATGGCAAACACGCTCTTTTGGCAACAAGGAGTCATTCCTTGAAGTAAGAAAGCAACCCAGGTCAGTAATATGAGTCACCAGTTTATGACCCAGAGGACCAAGATTGGGATATCTCCAAGGGCCAGTGTCAACTTCAAGATCAGATATGAATTATATTAGGGTTGTTGGTGTAGGATAAAGTTATATTAGAGTTGTTGGTGTAGGACATAGCTACCAAGGAGCAGGGTGTCACCCCATGTAATGAACCAGTTTTTTCCCTGTGATACCTGATGGGTATCAAGGGGAAAATATCCGTGGTAACGTCAGCCTCTCTTTCAGCCCCTGTCCCCTCTTTCAGTGGCATCTGCAAAGTAATGAAATTTCATTAAATCTCAGTATGAAATGCTGAAACTCAGCATTTTATGCACAAGGTTCGAGACTAATTATAGTAGTTGTACAAGTGTGAGCACTTAAAATATATGTAGCAGCAGAGGAAGGGAAAGAGGGGATGAAACTCAGTTTACCACCAAAATTAATGGAAAAACTAGTTTGGGTCCCAGTTATTTCATTTTGTAAATTTTCATTCCAAGTTACGCATTTGATGCCCTATTATGTGCAACTGGCCGTTCTCGCCCCCTAATCGCCTGACTTTACAGATAACTTTATTGTGTTTTGAAAAATGAAACACCTGCCCCATAATTTGCAGACGAAATTTTTTCTTGATTATTAGAGTTATCAGTAAAGTCATATCCTGTTCGGCCTGAGTTGCACCCCTCATTCGACACTTCCTCGAGTCCTGGCCGTTGTCCGCAAAGTCATGAAATTTTATTAAATCAGGGTATGAAATACTGAGACTTAGGGTTAAATGCACCGGGCTCGAGAACATTTATAACTACAGTACACATAGCAGCAGCAGGACAGGGCAATCTCAGTTAGCAGCAAATTTGCTGCATGCTAAACTGAGTTTCATGCCCCGTTGAAGCCCAGTGTACTTTTTTTGCCTGTTTTTTGAAATCTCATCCCCTATGTAAGCAAACAGGGGTTCAGGTCCCGTCTTTTCTTGACTTTACACATAACCTTATTAATGTTCACCTCCCTTTTTTCATGAAATTGTGATTTCAAGTGTGGAAGGTAGCTTTGGAAGACCTTGATAAATGAGAAGTGTTCTAGAATGTCTTGAAAAGACAATTGTTCAATGATGAAGATGCACAAACCAAACAATTGAGTTGGGTCACTTCATGTTGTTTAGTTTTTTTATTGAACAAGATGTATTACCTATACACATTGGCCCTATCATTCATGTAATAATGACAATGGATATTGTATGGTAAATTGGTCATAGCTATGAAAAAATAAATCTATTTCAATGTACATCATGTTGAAAATTGTTACAATTGCTAAATTTTCCCATTTTTTTTATATCACATGAATTGTGAGCAACACAAAAGGGATCTCACATTAAATAGCAACAAGTTCTAAAAACCTATTTAAACATTTAAAAACTTGCTACCAAACCAAAACCAATAGCAAATGTTGCAACACAATTTATTTTTATTTTTGAAATCTAATGATTTTTTTCTCACATGGACTATAAGATCAAATTTTTTTTTCACATGTGTGCAAAACTTCACACCCAAAAAAAAAAAAGAAAAAAGGACTTGTTGTGACATGTGTATTTGAATGTTTCCAATCACATTGTCACATTTTGAAATATATATAATGAATTTTTGTATACGATGGGTGCCTTAATCATTTTTGGAGAAGGCAGTACCATATTTAGTTTTATAAATTATGGGTTGATGTTAAAGCCACACGGGGTTGGATGTACCATTAAGGAGATGGTGGAGAAAACAAAATGTCAAAAGATGAATTTACACTTCCTTTTACAGCCAAATTAGAATGAATCATCTCACCTCATTTCTAAAGGCCAAAAACCCTTGAAACTACTATACTCTATAATGATCCTCAACACAAAATCTCTGCATTACAAGGCAGGGCCAACAAAAGCAATGTGGCTTCATGATCAAATTACCTAACTGATCATGGGGAAAATGTAGCCATGGGTGATGAGATAAACTTGGACAGAAATTCTCATATGAGGAACTCACCAATTTTCTTGATCTCACTCTAGCTGCCAATTTGAAATGTCTCCATAAGCATGGGCAGAATATACTCGGTCTATCTCAAGGGCTTATTATCAAGCGGAATCTGCCCTCCACATGAGCATTTCACATTTTCATTGCTATACATAATGAATGCCAATATGTAGACGGTGTAACTAGTTTCTAGTTACCTTTAAACATAAGTTTCAATATATAAAGAAGTGACAAATGTCATCTTAAGGTGACTTGCAGTTCTTGCATTTGATCAATGGTCAATTTGAACCTTCGAGATGATTGGAGCCTTGTTAGGTGAAAAAATACAATGGAAAGGGTTCGTTAAAACAAATTCTTTTCAAAAAAGCCAACCTCACTCATACTCAACATTTGGCCCTGAAATGATATTTTCCCATCCAAGATTATTTATTTATTGATTCTAAAGCCCCACTCGCAGACATGAACCAAAGACAATAAATAAAAGGTTCGAACCTATCAATAACAAACCACCTAGACCCATCAAGAGTAGGTGTTAGACTATAATGTCACATGTGACATTTGCCAACCTGAACATATTGAGCAAAACTGTTGATTGATATCCATTCTACTAAATCTTCATCCAAAATATAAATGATGCAAAATATCCAATATATGTTGTGCAATGTGTTGGTGGAGATGCTCTAACAACTCTCTAATGAAAATATATCCTAAGACATGTTAGATTCAATAATTAGTATCTTCAATATAAAATGTGACACATACTTTGTAATGAGTGGGGAAATAATGGGTGAATCAATATGGTCCCATTGTGGTGGTTATATAACATCAAGCTCAAAATACAAGCAATAGACAGCGATTCCATTACTACGTTTAATTCCATTATTTTTTAATAGTATGATTGCATGTTGTGCAAACAGTTGCTAGGTTGAAGAATAAAACTCCACACACATAATTCATATTATTAAAACCTTAACAAGTAAATCAAATCTGAAAAATATTAATGAAAATCAGTTTTTATTGATACCCAATGTTTTGCATCGCCCTTGGCATAGACTTGGAGGTGCAATGGCATACATATTTCAGTATACAATTCCAAACTATATTTGCAATCCACCAATCTCTCTACCATGATGTTCCCACCCATAGTTCCCATGTTCACATTACTGTTCCCCAAGTTCCCATATTCACATCAGGTCACCTATCCTGAGGATGGGCCAGGGCCAGCCATGTTGACAGATCACAGATGACATCATTCGTTGGGGACGGTGATTATGGAATGTTGGGCCATTCATTTGATTATGTTATCTTAATGTGATACATATGAATTACTTGGTGGTGCCTTCCAAGTTCAGAATTTTATTTTTTGCGATGAGCCTCTTTGAGTGGTCTATCACAAAAACATTCGGACACTTTCCTGACTCCTCAATTAAAAAATGTTCACTCCAACTGTATAAACACATAAGTCCCAATATTCTATTACCTATGTGGGTTCCAAGATGACTACATCGGACAAAGCATATGGGACAAAGTGAAGTGCTATTGGGAACGTGTTAAGGAATACATTTGAAACCTGGGGAACATGTTGAGAACCCATTGGGAACAACAAAATCCAAAAAAATCCAACAGCCCCTGCCCCCTTCCAACGGCCTCAGCTAATGTCAGGGGCATGAATTGTGAGGAGATAGTGCAAGTGGCAATGCACTATTGAAAGTCAGCAAATGGGTTCTCATTATTGCTTGCTGATGTGAGGGCTGGTCATCACCTAATAGCATGTTTAAAACGTGTACAACAACAGAATATTAGAGTTATCTGTAAAGTTCGTGCGATCAGGGGGGTGAGAACGGCCAGTTCCAGCAATATAGGGCATCAAATGCCTAACGGGAATGAAAATTTTACAAAGCAAAATAACTGGGACCCAAACTAGTTTTTCAGACAAATTTGGTGACAAACTGAATTTCCGCTGCTGCTACATATATTTTCACTACTCCTACCTGTTGGAGTACTATAATTAGTCTCGAACCTTGTGCATTAAATGCTGAGTTTAAGCATTTCATACTGTCATTTAATCAATTTTCATTACTTTGCAGATACCACTAAAAGAGGAGATAGGGGGTGAGAGCAGGCCCAAAGACAAGGTGGAGACAGGGTGACTTTATGGATAAACGTTGAAACCAAAGTGAACTTAACATTCAATTTGTTATGCATTCTGCTAACCAAAGGATGGTTACCATTCTATTCATTAGCATGGTAATGAAAGCAAGCTAATTATCACAAATACTCAAAAGGGCAGGTTGTTGAAAGTGTAGGTCTTACTGGTTCTACCCTTATGTGCTTTTCTTCGTCCCAGTTCTCCAGTCTTCAACTGCACATTTTATTGGACTTCGAGGAAAAGTATCAACTTATAACCTTGCTCTGGCTTCCTTAATCTTCAGTATTTCTTCATAAGCATGAGAGTTATCAATTAATATAATGGTAAGCTGCCCTTCGATTTGTTAAATGATAACAAATTGAACATTACATTCAATTTGGTTACATGTTAATGAATACAATATCAAGTGAATTGTTGGTTAACAGTATACGGTCATGACAATGGCCATTTTGTTTTGGTGCAAATTTTCACACTGTCTCAAAAACTCTTAAATTTCTTCCACAAATTCAATTGAATATTGTATTCAAGAGAGTTATTCCAAGGCTGAACTAGAATATTCATTTGATAATGTTGGGAATAGTTTGAATAGCCAAAAACCAAATGGTGGGTATGGCATTAGCATGGCTAATAATGACTCCTGGCAGGCCCCTTCACCATGATTAGCCATGTTGATGCCATCCCCAATGATATTGTTTGATACACAATTAGGTCCAATTACCTGTTTGAAGTTTGAACCTAATTGTCCTTGGATAATTAGTTTCCACACTCCAAAAACTTTAAAGTTTTAAAATGTAACTTCAGTCCATTGAGACTTTTCATGACCCATTTGAGCTTTCAAAAATGTCTCCTATTCTTGTTCTTTTTGTAGAAGAATATAGCAAATCATTATGCAGAGGTTTTGGGATGTTTTACAACGCAGAATAAGCCACCACAATTATTATTAGTAAACGATTTTGGGGTCTTGTTCTTGTAAGGTTGTGCCAACAACCAGCTTTCTAAGAATGAATTCAAGTGTCTTGAAATCAGGGTTAGATAATGGTTAAATAAACCTACTTTAAAATTGCATTGTATAGATTTCAGGTACTTTTTATCTATGGGCTACTTTTTATGAATTTTTTTAATAAATCAGTAATTAGTTATGAATTTTAGAAGTAATTGAATAAGAAGGTTTTTTGGCACATCGACCTTATTGTCAAGTAATGTTTTTCCTAGGTGGGTTTGGTTGTCATGTACCAGTTTCACTTGTGGTTTTATTTTAGATTATGAAATAAAAATGATTTATTAGTAGTCAATGGTGTGGACTACTTAGCTGCTAGTCGCATATTATCAAACTTGCTTACTTACAAGAGTTATCTTTTACAATTTGTGTTGCAAAGGTGAAACCCAACATCAGCTCTTGAAATTGGTCTCAACTACAACTAAGACATAAAAGGCTTCCAATGGATGGTTTATTGGTGGATAGTGTTCACTTCGGCTTATATTCAACATTTTCAACTTTTTTCCATTTCTCACAAATCAATTCTCTGTTTGATTTGTTAGTCTTCCTATGCTTATTTAATTTGTGTCATACATTTATTTATAAGGTCTAAGTGAATAAATTAAAAACATGTAGAATAAATTGGATATGTATAGCATGTGTACAAATATGGCACATTTTGTAATCAATAGGAAAAAAAAAGTATTTGTGTAATTGGCAATGCAAACATGAATGTAAGTTTTTTACATGGCTTAAAATGGATTTACATAGTTTTACACGTACACCTACAAGGTTAAGCAAATTTGCACTTGCATGCACGTGGATGAGAGATTTTACATTTAAACTTACATGGAGTAAAAATAAGTTCATTATTTACAATTATAGGGAGTGCATGTTTAAAACATAACATTAGTGTGTATATTAATTACATTTTAAAATAGTTGGCTACCATCTAATAGAACATGGCTCGATGGGCTGAATATGTTTTTAGGTGGCATTGCCTTGTTTCATTCTACCTTAAACTCAATAACAATTCTAGCAAAAACCGGCATGATTATGTCCTTTCTCTCCACCTTAGGGACATAATCTAAACCAATTTTGGGTAGGCTTTTGATTTGTTGTTGGGTATCTTCCAGAAGTTTTAACTAATATTTCCTTTTTTTTTCCCCCCCCCAAATACCATTTTTTTGAAAGAAAATAGATAATCTGTTAAAATATTTAGAAACATTCTAAATTTTGACACAGAATCTTCATTATTCATTTATTTATTTATTATTCGACCGACATTTATTGAAAGCTGCCTTATTAGGTAAAGGCCATAGTGAGGACTTGGCCAAGTAGTGGTTGGCGATGGCACTGGATCTGACCGTCGGCCATTATTTGCTGTAATTGGCTCTCAGGAAGACATTGCCACACCACCAGGGACTTTGTAACCTTTTCATTACACCTCACAATGTTCTATCCAGAGGTCACATACGTGCATTTGAAATAGCAACTACCTATTGCTAGGGGTGAGGGTTAGAGACTCCTATTCCGAGCTTCAGCTTAGAGTGAAGGTTGGAATCTCTCCTGAATGACAGTTATGTGTAGTGTAAAGCCCTAGGATGTAAAGAATTATCATAGTTAGTGTAGGTGAAGGGTGACTAGAGTTTCTTTACATATGTGTAGGAGACCCATATCAATGATGAAACCTTTACAGGCTCTGTTAAACAAAGCACCCAACAAAGGGGGAAAGGATGAACAAAGAGAGAGGACCCAAGTCTGAGCCAGAAGCGCAAAAATCCAAAATGGGTCACAAAGGGCAAATGAACAAATTATGTTCCAGAGCCCCCATATGGCATGCTCAAGTGCTACATCACAGACCCCTTTTGTTTCCCGGGGAGTGGAGTCTACATTTAGACCCTTTGTAGGCAAAGGTCAAGAGGTAGGAAGGCTGAGTGCTGCTGCCAAAATCCATGGAAAGAAACTACTCTGCCTTTTTTCTCAAAAATAAAACAGGACACTTGAGAAATGTAAAGTAGGTTGACTGGTCAGTGCGATCTTACATGGGTCATAAGATCTCAGCCGAGGTTAGGCCTGAGAAGCAACACAAATTTACAAAGAGAAAGTGATGGCAGTTCTTTATGTTTCAAGGTTGTTTAAGTCAGGTTCCCATGTTATCAGGGCCATAAGAACCTCAACCCAGATGCTCACATCCTACATTGTCCCTTTTTTTTTGCTTACTTTTTGTGTCTCTCCCTCACACTCATTTTGGGGGTGTGTTTTTCGGCCATTCCACTCTACTGGCAATCACTCACTAGTGGAAGCAGTAGTGAGTGACATGCAGGGCTTTCGCTGTGAAAGCACCAACCTTCATTGGTCCACTAGTTTTCTTAATTGTCTTACTATTGACACCTTCTCCTCCCCCTCCTTTTCAGGTTAGTTTCCAATACTTATGTTTCTTTTTGTGTTTCACCCTCCAAATGCTATGGCCAGGGTTGGTTACAGGCAATAAACACTGGGCTCACTGAAAGACAGGAGGACATATGACCCAACATGGGATGCATTGGGAACATCCCCCTACCCATTGCAGTAGTAGTGTAGGTTTCATCATGTTTGAATTTTTCCACGATTTTCTTACACGTACATTTAAGGGCAATAAAACAGCTAGGCAGCATGGCAACTCAAATCAGCATGGCTCCTCGTGTTTGAGTTAGCCCACTTTTGTCTCCAGGAGCTACAAACTTCTTTCCCCTTTTACAGATTGGTTCAGTCTGACGTGCAGGTCTGGTCAATAGGAACGTGAAAACCAATTCCACAAAATCAAGATGAGAAGAATGAACTCTCACTACATCAATTGTAATTGTCACTTTAGGAGATATTTCACGTTTTAACCTAGTTTTCTTGTAGGCGACTGTTCTTTCCAAATGCATGCAGCGCACACATAGAAAGAGCATGAGGTTTGCACAATAGTCTACAAAGTTCCTAACAATGTGGCAGAAATTACACCAGATAATATGTATCGTAGTACCTTGGCAGCTTTTACACTAATTATATTATTTTCAAAAGTGTTGACATTTTCAAAAATGTTTGTCACTCAAAGAGCATTTGGGTGTGTGAAGGAAAACAAGGAATCTTTATTTGGGATATTCCCACTTTTGGCATGGAGTCTTCCTCATAAGATAATTATTGGACATTGAAGTGTTGAACATGCCAAGGTGGTACTACGGTACTATTGGTCAGCTGCCTTGCTTTGCAACCTTCTGACACTTAGCCAGGTCCTCCTCCTGTAGGACCATCACCTGTTAGGATTCCAGTGTCCAGTATACAGCAGTCCTGAAAAGTAGAATAGTTTCAAGCTTATGTATGAGAGCAAGGATGTTATTATCATTCCAAATCATAGAGCCTGACTCCTGGGGTAAGGCTGATCGAAATTTTCTGGTTCCCAAGAGCTTTGCAAATCTTAAAGTACGTACATACTTACACTGCTCCATAGCTGTCACTGGATGTTGTACTCGTGCAAAACGACAACCAAATGCATAACGACAACCAAATGCATAGTGCTAGCCAGACTTATTCGCTCACCCACCAGGACATAGAACAACAGAAGAAAATACACAACAACACACAAGCAAAACATGTCACTAAAACAGCAGCAAAATGCGAATCACAGGGGCTTCCATGTGAAAACATTCAATTTGTCAAAAGTGAGTTGGGTTATTAATTCATCCACTATCACATCAGTATTAATGAGGTTCCCCCATATTGACATAACATAACTTTTCTTCCATTTTATTGGGCTTCTTCCATTATCTGAGGACTCCTCTTGAGTCTCCATAGATAATATATGCTTTCTCCATGATTGCCAGTCTAAACCTTAATGGCCAAATGAAACAACACTTATCAGCTCACCAACATGGATGGTCTGCGGTTGAACGAGTCCTTTATTGCTGTCCAACAATAACCTTTTGTACCCATGGCTGTTAAGCTATTAGGTGTTTGATTTTGTGCCCTCTTCGGTTTGGGATTTTGACATGATAGATATTGCATTTGCTTGTTTTCCCTTCAGGATTTTAACATGATAGATGTCTGGTTTGGTCCCTTTCCCTTTGGAATTTTAATATGATAGATGTATTATTCTGGTTGTTTTTCCTTGGGCTTTTAATGCACACACACACCATGGATCCATTGCTTTAAGCATTTGCAGGCACTACTATGTGCATATATATTTATTTGCATTCCTGGAATTTGGTACCCATGTAATAAAAAACAAGATAGATCCATTCTAGTGTTGTGTGTGTAATTGTAAATGGTCACTTTACATGCTATGTAAAACCATGGAATTGTAAAGTCATGTTTATTTTGGGATTTACATAAACACTTGCATGGCATATGTGTATATATTTGTGAAATACATTTACAAGACAATGTTTTTTTTAAATCATAGTGTAGATGTAAATCACAATCCATGAGGATATTGCACAATCCATTATCCTTGGAGAGTATGGTTTGTAAAAAATTGAAGATGTTGCATCTCACATTTTTCATTAGCAATTGTGGTTTTTTTAAACAAAAAAACAAGACCACAACAAGAGCAAGATGACAAGGGAAGGCTCACCTAAAACAAGTTGTTGATGAAGCTTGTAGGAATGTTAGAAATTACAAGACAACCATAACGTAACCACTTAATCTTGCAAAAAATATAAATGAGAAGAAACAACTTGAAGGATTTCACCTTAAATCTTAAACGTTGTTTTGCAAGACCAAAAATGAAGGAGTTACAAAACAACCACAAGAAAGGGGAGTTGCAATGAATAAGGATTAAGAAGCTCGCTTGAAATATGGTGTTGTTGGAGCTTCCAAAAATGCAAAAAGTCATAAGATGACAACGATGACAACAACAATTACACTTGCAAACGACCTTTAAACAAGGGGGAACAACAAGACCACTATGAAAGAATGTTTGTAAGACATCATTCCCTTATACCTAACCCTCTTTTCTCTCCTACATATTTCCCTTTTTTTTTCATGCCCACCATTTGCCACTTTTCATTTTTCCTTTTTTTCTATGTTGAACCAATTCCACTTCCATGGCTATTTTCTTGAACCTTGGAGATATATATATACCACATATTAATGTATGTTGTGTTCATTTATTCGTCTACATCATTTTACATGGTTTTACAAAGTGTGTAAAATTGCATAAGTGTATGTATTTTTTCTAATCACAAACTTAAGTTCCATGTAGGGTACATGGGGTCCAAATCATAAGTTCACAATCATCCATGGGAGTGGATAAATTAATGGACCATAATCACAATCATATACGACTATTGGTTCAACTTTGACAACATGTGGTGTTTTTCATCACTATTTGTCTTTTGACAATTGTCATGATGACTACATGGTTTTTTGATTGCATGCACATCCATCATTTTTAAAACCTAGTTGAAATGTAAATGATAATTTTCCAAAGACAATCTAATGTCATTAAATAATCCAAGGGTGGAATTCAATTTAGAAGAAATAACTTTTCCATGTCTAGATTCGTTAAAGACTTTTTTGCTAATATTATTTGAAGGTAGAAACAAATCTCCCATACTCTACTTCACATTATCAAGATTTTGTTGGAATAACACAACAATATTTTGAACTATAAAGTTATGTGGAAGCATCCAATGATCCAATGTAACAAAGGTCAATGGGAAAAAAAATCAATTCAATTTTCAAAAACTAGACTTGGGATTTTATTGATCTTCCATAAGGAAAAAGACTAATATTTACAAAGTGGATCTATTCGAGTTAAAAGAGGGGGGTAAACAACTAGTCTCCAATTCATAAAGCTCTTTTGATGGTTAAATGATATGAACAAAAGGTGCAATTGAACTACAAAAAAATATTCAAGATGATCACAAATGTTTAATTGTTTTGGTGATAAAAAATCACTTAAGTAAATGTTGAAAGTTTTGGATGAATTAGAATAATATTTTTAATGTATTATGGGAACATTTGGATATTTTAAATAAATATAATGAGCATGGGTATCAAAAAGGATTTGTAAAACATGTAATTAATGCTTTAAAAAATGTTTTTGCTACTTAAAGGACTTTTTTAATGACTTAAAAATATATATATATTTCATAATTTGTTTATGGTACATATTCACATAACATCATAATGCAACATCTTTTTGGCTAATAAGAATTATATCAAACAAAAAAGTTGATTTGAAAAATGTCATGTTAGGAATATTCTACCATTAAGGAATCTAATCCTTGGCATGAATGGGTTCCTTGTATCCAATATACACCCCAAAGCATGGAATTGATTTTAAAGACACATTTAGTCATGTTGTTAAGTGGGGTACATAATGAATTCTTTTTACACTTCTTGCACAATTGGATTGGTGTATCTATTATTTAGATGTGAAAAAAATAAATTTAAATGAGGAATTTGAAGAAATGCATATGTACTAAGATGTTGTAGTAGTTATTTAAGAAATTAAAGTTTGTAAACTCAATAAGGCACTATATCAATAAAACAAACTCCTAGAGTTTATTATTAAAAAATTCATAGTCTTATGAAGAACTAAAGATTATTAAGTGGATGTAAGCAAGCTTGAATGACCCAAAAATATTACCAAAATAGTGTTTCGTTTATGTTTTGGATTATAGAATGTTTGTTGAAGATTTGTAACAACACATAAATTCAAAATAAATATGGAAATCTTGTACTCCAAGGCAAGCACAACAAAACCATGGAAATAGATTTTCATGGAATTAAAGATAAATAGAATTTTTGGTGGTATTCCATAATGAGAAAATATTTGTCCAACTATTGGGCATTTGCATTTTTAAAGTGACATTATTGAAATGGGTCATGGAAATATGGGAAAAAATGTTGGGATTGATAAATGACAACACTCTACATTTTAAAAATATTTTATTGCTTTATTATAATATCCAATGATGAGTCCCTAATTGTAAGAAATGCAAATAATAGGTCACAATTTTGTCCATCTCACAAAATACCCATTTTTCAAGGTGGAAAAGCTTCACCTCTCATTATGATTGACATTATGTGTACGATTGAACTAACTAATTTTCATTTAAAAACACTTTAGTTTGAATTCATAATCACATTTCAAAGATATTGCATCTAGTTGTGAAATACCAAAAAATACCATTTGAAGACCCAAATTTAAGACATTCAAACTTGCTTACCCATGTAATAAAATATATTGTAATTTATATTATTTGCAATGTAATAATTTTTTTGTTATTCTTATACCAATGACAGGAAACCATGATCAAAAATAAAATGGTTCAAAAAAAATTGTAAAAACAACTTGAAATGACTAATTAAAAGGTCATGAATTTCTATCTGGATATAGATCTTTATTTTGATAGAAGAAACTTCATGTGTTGATAAGTAGACACTTTGAAAAAATTTAATCTCGTTGGTTTATCAATATGCAACTCTTGTCTAATTCCCATGTTGGAAAAATAAAATAAAATAATTTTTGATATGGAATAAAAAAACGTTGATCATAATTTGTAAAAAAGAATGATAGGAACACTTTTTTATTTAACATATTCTAAACAAAATATTTGTACACAATAGGCGTTTTGAGTTTATATTAATATTTTTCAAGTACCACACCTATAAGTTATTAAATGAGTCTAGCTTTGAAGCACAATAGACTATGAAATTTTGTTATGAAGTGTGGGGTCCAATGAGATTTTGCATGACAAAAACACTACTTATGTTGGAGACTAAGAAATTAGAAGATCAACCTCAAGATACATTTTCAAGTTTGGTGGAAGTCTAATTTGGTCAACCAAACCACAACCCATGGTGACATTTAATTCCACAAAAGTTGAATATAGACCAATTAAAAAAGCTACCAAAAAAATTGTTATTTGGGTGCATCCACACAAATAAAAGTCATAGGACACATAACTAGTGTTTAGTTTTTCATGCTTTTATGTCAAAATTTGTACTAATATTGTAAGTCCTAAATTTGTTTACATGACAATGTGTTAAATATATTATGGAAACTTATCATATGATTTGGAATGAATTTAATGAAAATAGAGTATTCAAAAGCATTTATTAACCATTATAACCAATTCTTATTAAACAATATAGGGACTTATATTTCTAAGGTGATTATTCAAACATGATATATGTTGGGGGGAATTTTTTTATAAAAATTGCATAATAATATATTACATCTTGTTAGGTCATAATTGATTTCTTAAAACTTTGAAATGAAATATTTTAAAAATATTTTAGTAATATTCCAAAATCAGCAATCACCTAAGTGGATGGGGGTGTGGCTCCTATTGATGTGGAGGCACCCATTTAGTAGAAAAAACTATATGTAGAACTTGGTATTCTATTAGAGGAGGTCCCAAAAAACATTTATTGTGATAACATGTGAAGCATCAAGATTTCACGCAATCCAATTTTCCATGTGAGAGGGAAATATATTATTGAAGTTCATTACCATTTTGTATGTGAGCCAATTGAATTTTTAAAAAATGATCTTGCTCATGTGTCTACACATGGCTAGTTACCAAAAATCTTTACAAAGCCACTAGGTACTTGTAGATTTGAACATCTAAAAGGAAAACTTGGAATCATTTGTCTAAAGTCTATAAGATAAACAATGGTACACAAACAATCCGAACAAGCAAAAAACTTAGTCTTTATACAATGGCATTTCCTATAAATATTCACCTATGTTAGTTAGAAGAACATAATATTTTTTAAAAATTATAAAATGATTGGGTGTGAAAGGAAATAATAGATGGACACACCCAATTAGTAGATTTAAATGTTTTGTGATTTCATGCTCATTGATGTCACTTACTTATCCAGCATTGCTTGGATGTCCACAATTTACAAATCTATTATTTGAAAAAAAAGTATATAACTTATAATGGTTTGTTGATTTTTTTAATTCATTGAAACTATTGATATTAACTCAAACGGGCTTCTCTTTGGGGCCTTGCTTAAATTTATATATTATTTCCTTCTATCAAATTAATTCATCAATGCATACTTTGAAAAAAATTCACTAGAAAGATGTGCACTCTTGAAAAAAAAACACGGTGCAAGTTTATATTGATGAGTATGTGCTCTTTGTCCCCACTATCACATTAGACCCTGAAAATCAAATCATTGTTTACATCTAATGACTACAACACAACACCAAATGAAATAGCGGTGATAGTTGTGTGTGAGCCATGAATCAAGTGTGAAATGGCCAAGTCTTGAAAGTTTTATCAACTTCAACAACAATTTTGTTTAAAATTTTTATTGAAATACCAAATATCATAATTTAGGGTGAGACATTTTTGCCCAAAAGTGGCCTAGTCTTAAAAATCCTAAAAATATGTTTTGCATGAATGAAAATGTCATGAATTGAAATTGAGCACCAACATTCCAAGAAGAGTAACCTTGGGATTTGTGAACATTTGAACCTGTGTAGTCTTGTAGGCCATGAAGTCTAGGATGGAGGTACGAAGCTCATAGTTTGTTGTGATAGGTTCAAACACATTCCTCTAAGTTTGAATATGATATCGCTAAGGTTGTACAAATTTGGCACAATGTTGCATTGTTGTTCAAATTTCTATGCATCATTGTGGATATGCCATTGGGATTTGAGGGAGAAGCAAATGCTACATTGTTTTAACATAACACACAAAAAGGATGTCAAGTTTGCAACTACATGAAAGTTTATTCATTGAGATATGTGTTATTGTTTTTAGTAGATGCTTTGAGTTTTGCATTTCGTGTTTCACATGTTTTGTTTTGAATTTCTTGATTTGTATTTTATGTTTTGCATGTTTTGTTTTGCATTCTTGATTTACAGTTTTTGTTTTGCATTTCATTTGAAGGTTCAATTTTGCTTTCACCCATGGTTAGGAAAATGGTAATTATTACTTCTTTTTTCATGTGTTTTTATTTATTTGTCTAATTATCTCTCTTTTTTTCTTTGTATGTGGGGTATCAGTCCTTTCAATTTGGTAATTTCTAAGGACTTTCAATTTTTTTTTTTCATTAAGTTGAGTTTTTATTTTTTGCTTGGTTGCTTGCTTGTTAAAGCCACACTCATCACATTCACCTTCTTAAACATTTTGGTAAACTTAAACCTTATTTTTTGTGTTTTTAAGGTTTTGGGGTAAAGTTTGAAGATGAAATGTTTTGTGTACCTGGGGTTTTTAGGTTGAAGAATGCAACATCCATAACAATAAATAGAGTCATGGTTGCAAACTTAAGTGGATGAACTTTTTGGAAATTTAAATTGCAAAAGTTCAGTGAGCTATATTTGAAGGTTAGATGGGATGTTCTAAATTTATTTGTTATTGATAGTAAGCAAATTGATGAAATGTTTGGCACAAAATTATTCTTCTAAAGTTTCAACCACACTTAGAATTAAAACTTGTTCTTTAAAAATTGTTAACATTAAGATAATTAGGGTTTAAATATTTCATACTTCTTAACCCTAACTTTTTTGTCATAAAACTAAGTTATTTTTATGTGTTTTTACTATCAATTCATACATGTGTGCAATGCTACGTAACATCCAATGTTGGCACAACCAAGGCTTCCTCATGTTCCCACTTGCATTTGTCATCATGATGGTATATCAATGTCATTTTGTCTCTTTCCATTACAATTTTCCTCTCCCTCAAATTTTTCTTCATTCTTTTTGACATTTACCTCTCCACCTTTGAATCTTGAACATCTATTTCACTATGCGTTTCTATTTCATTGTTCTAATGCGTGTTACTCCAATGGTTCAGTGTTTCAATATATCATTCTATTGTTTTTGCATTCATCATTTGTAAATTGTTGCAATGGTTTTCCTTACCATGGATGCACTATCTACAATATTCGTGGTTTTTTTAATTTAGATGATTTTCAGCACGATGGAGGTAGGGAGATTTCAACCGCATATGCCTTGAATTTCAAGCAAGGGATAATGACCTGCATAAGTTGTTGAACACATTGATCCTCCATCACTTCAAATAAATGGCATGCAATCTTGGGTTCTTGGGAACTAATTTAAGACATTGGGTAAAATCGTGGTTCACTACCTAGCTGTTTCATTTTTTGCTTTGTACATATGGAGATGATAAGTGGATTCATCATTTCAAGAAGACCAAACATACATTGTTTGACATTGCACATCAAGTTTGGCCTTTTGTTAAGAAGTAAACACAAAGTATTGACTAGTTGTACCTATTGAAATATGGGGAAAAACCTCTTGCACTACTTGAGTGCTAGCCATGTCATCATTTTCCATTGGTTGTTCCACTAGTTGCCATGGATCAATTGTGGCCCATCCATCGTAGGTGGCTACCTTAAATGCTCTAACATTGTTTCCATGTGGACATCTTCATCCATGGGCACCCCTCCTAGTTATTGTTCGATTAGTTGTGGCCTATGCATCATAGGTGGTTGCTTTAGATGTTGCAACATTGTGTCCATGTGGACACCCTCATCCATGGGCACCCCCTCATTAAAACCACTTCTTCATGCATGTTCTACCCATTCTTCATCACATTCATCAATTGGCCTTAGATCCTTCCAAACTCGAAACAATGGATGACACCTTTTTCTCACCAAATGTTCTTTGACATACTCAACCAACATAGGTTTGCATGACCCTTGGTAGATGTTGCAAAGGCATTTTAATTTGTATGCCCAAACCTTAAAGCTCAATATTCTTCATGTTTGTATAGTTTATCATCACTTAGTTTTTGGTGCATAGGGTGATTTAGGAGCGAATGTTGGCACTCCATTTATAGGCACTTTTAGCTTTTGGAACAATTAAGAAAACACCATCAATGTTTAGAATAAGCCTTGAAAAATATATATATAACATAATGATTGAATGGGGATATACATTTAAACCCATGAAAGGGAAATTAGGTACATAAATCATGAACATGTAGTTGAAGAAATCCTTGGAAGAAGGATTTTATCCCATTTCAATGTATAACCAACCCTAGAATTATTGCACTAGGCAAAATAGTTGACCTGATATTGCTAGACTGTTTTATATGGTGTAGTTGTTCTAGGACCTTTCATTATTGTTCACTTTAGAAATAACCTTTATTTAAAGACACTAGTAGCTTCTAAAAAGAATCACAAAACACCATCAATGTTTAAAAGAAAAACACTTAAGCCTTGCAATATCATTTCATGGACTTTCCAAAATGAGTAGAATCTAAACAAATTATTTACAATCATCTCAAATTTTATAATTGAATCTATTGTTGGAAGAATGTTAAAATAAATATAGGCTATAGTGTTAACAAGTGACACCTATTTGAAGGTATGGGAGTGATTCAAACTTGAATCAACCAAGATCATTCCACATTTTGAAATGTTTATATTTATGTGACGCATTCCCAACCCCCTTTATAGACTCAAATATGAGTTTAAGGTGAAAACAACGGAAAAGTAAGGAGTTGGGGCACGTTCCTTGGCTTGCAGCACTTTAAAGGTAGAGAGGCGTGTTGGAGTTCCGAGATGGGGATTAGGAAGAGTGACAAGCATCAATTACTCTCACGAACTTGCACAAACCAAACAACAAGTTGGTTAATGCATAATTTGAGCATTTTTGGTGCTAAGATGAGCCACTAACATATTTGAACTCACAAGACTCACCACGGCCTGGACTTGGGGGAAGCCACCACCTTCCCCCTTATAGTATATTTTGTGCCTCTTCATGGGGCCCACATCCAAATGGCATTTTGTCCCGAGACTCCCAAGTGGGAGTCCTAAAATTCCCAAACTTGAAACTCCCGCGATTTTGAGGACCAATAACTTTGTGTGCAGACCTTCGATCGAGATGAAGTCTGAAGCAAAGTTATAGCCCTTATCAAGAGCTTTCCAATAATATATCACACGTCACCTGCACATAAGGAAATCGAGGCGATTCCAGACTTTTAGTGGTCGGGAGTCAAATTGTCAATTTGACTCCCGGCCCTTCTTTTGTGTTTCAGGTGTTCAAATGAGTCATGTGAGCCCATTTCAGACATCTATGTTCCAAGATCTTTCTAATGATATAAGGAAATTTTTAATCCAATGAATTTTGACTCCTGCAATTGCCCCCTGAAAATTCAGGAGTCCATCGGGACTCCAACTTCCAAAATGGGAGTTCACTTGAAAGTGTGAGGGTTCATTCCCTCACACTCTTTTGCACTTCCGGGAGCATGATATGTGACTCTCATGCCCAGTCTTGGCCCGCACCTTTGCAAACCCTTGCCTTGGTCACGAACCCAAGGCTAGGGTTGCGATAATATTTGCATCATTAAAATCAAATCTATTGTGGTCAAGGTTACATATCCAAAACTTTACAACACGAGCCAATAGATAGAAATACATGGTATGATTATAGTAAAGTTGAAAATATATATGTAAAGGAAAAGGAAATAATAAACATTGATTAACTATTGATAATTAGCTTAATTTGTAAGCACCAAATTCTAGTTTAATGACCACTTATTTAGAGACCACTACATAAAGAAAAGTGGTAGATGTGTAAAAGAAAAATAGATAGAGGTGCATATGTACAAAGCCATTTGGACCATCATCTCATACATGGCAGCACACGACAAAAAAAATACTAGAAGCCATGTTTTGGGTGGGATATGTGTATTGTATGTAGAAAAACCTAATCATTGTCATCTCCATGGTGCATAATGTCTCTCAATATGCAACATGGAGCTTTGCTCAATCCCTCACACTCACAATTAGATGGGCTCTCATTACAATACCCATACTCAAACCCCTCAAGATTCACAATTTGTTCATTCCTATATCTCTCAATTCTACTTGGGACATTAAGTGGATATTTGTTTTCCCTTCAGTTCTTTCACCCACGTGTTTCAATGTTGTGAAAGACTTTCACCACACATCATAAGTGAATTGACTGGCATTTAAGTCCTTAAAGTTGGGCCAATGTGAATTGGACACATTAGTCTTTGCCATCTAAAAATAAGTTAAACAATGTTAGTCAATGCCAAGGTCTTCCATGCCTTGCAAATATTCCTCCATGTATGAAGGTTGGTCAAGAATTATGCATCATTGTGCTACATGGCTTTACATAGAAGGGGATAAATCTTGGATAGGAAAACTTCATTTAGCAAATCAAGGATAAAGTCGCCACCACAATTATCCTAACCACTGCATTGTGGTGTCACAAGTGGGGTAGTTTCAGCCATCTACATGGAATTGACCCCAACATCAACACTGAAAACCCAAGATGCATGAAATTTGGGACCTTTAGGATCTACTAGTTAGAAATCCAAAAGGTAAGCTAAGTCAAGATTACCAACTTGAAAGCTAGGGATTTGTTGGAAAATTCCCCAAAAACTTCAACTTATGTTAACCTAAGTGGGCAAATGGGTTTCCAAAATCCTAACTTAACAACAAATTTGGCAAGCACTTTGATATCCCCAAAAGTTAAAAAATAAAAAACCATCAATTAAAACAAACAAGACATTTTTTTCTAAGGAAAAAAACATGTATTTGTTTTAATGGGTTGATAATTCAATTTAGGAGGTGATGTTGAATCTACTTAATCTTGTAGATCAAGCTTGGAGTTATTAATCACATGTTCGATTTAAAAAACACAATTCAAGTAATTACAAACACAAATAAAATTTTGTTCAAAATTAGTGAATACATCATTTATGCCTTTAGGATGTCATAGTCTATATGGGAAGAGGACTGTCCTTGCTAATTGAAAAACATAAACATGTTTGATAGAATCCACAAATTGCAAAAAATTCAAACTTTTAGCTAAAGTTATCAACTCACACACACAAACCCCATCTTGTTACAAATAAATCAAATGGCATTCAAAACATTGAATAAGGCCATTGTTACATATGCATATTACCACATTTAGCCCCAAGAGTTCATTTTCACTTTCAAAGCATTAAACTACAGAGACCTTTCAAGTTCCAAATGTAGGTAAAACAACAAAAAAGGCATTTAGTTCAACACATGTGTATTTCAAAAACATTCTCAATCTATCTAATGTTTACAATCAATAAAACATTTTAGGTCCTAAAACAAACTACAACTCACAAGCATAGGCGTCAAATTGTTGTGCATGTAGTTACAAAAATGTCAACAAAACCCCACAACTTCAATGTGGTAATGTGAGAGACTCACCTCCAAATTTTATTTCAAAATTCTTATTTTTTTCATTTGCTACTGCACTAAATCTCCACCTTGCCTACAACCCAAGTACATGAATAAAAAGAAAAATCAATAAAAAACTTTTAATTGAGAAGAACATAAAAAAATCTAGAATAACATGCAACAATTCTTTAGTTTATAACATGAATGAGTTAGACCCAAATGAAAAAAAAATCATTTTCACATATTGGTCAACTGAATTGAAGGCAAAATGTGCCTACAAAGCAATGTAATTTAGATCTATGGCATGGGGGGCAAAGACGAAGTCTTCAGAGGAACTATCACCATAGTCCTGAATAAAAAAGCTCTAATGGTTGCCATGCATCACAAAATGCTCGTGTTTCATGTTAGCAAGACGCGACTTCCTAAGAAACAATCATTTGATAATCTATTGGTAATGCATAACTACACTTTAATCCTTTTGAAATCAATAAGCAAAGCTCCATCTTTCTCTATAACCAATACTAAGTCAAAGATATTTTTGACAAAATGATTTGCAGAGAGCATTTCAATGCTCTGCTAATCAATTAGGGTTTAGGGCCATGATCATCAATTGCAAATAAACATGAGATTTGGAAGGATGGAAAGAAAAACCATGACAATGAATGGGATGGAGGGAGGTTCTTGGAAGCAACATAATTTCATGGAAACATTTTCCAGGACACCAAATGACCATAATAAACAAGACTAGAATAATGGTTAGTGGATTTTTGTAGAATCACATAAGGTAATTCAAATATGAAGTTTTAAGTGTGTACAAATGTTTAAATGAAGTTAGGTTGTAGGTGTAGCCCTCGTAGATGAAACATTCAAAAAAATGATGACAAATCTTCTCCCCTTCTGTGGAATTCAATTGCATACCCATAACAAATCATGTGTGCTTTGGTTTTTTGGATTGTAAATAAACCTTATTTCGTCTATTTCTTCTGCTTGGATTAGATAACCAAAACTCAATCTACTATAATGTGAGTTGTGAATGATGCAGAATAATAAAAAGAGATGTGTGCACAAAAAGAGGTTGAGTGAATACTAAAAAGAATACTTAGAGAGAGATGCATGCACATAGAAAGAGGTTGAGAGAATATTAAGAAAAATAACTAAAAAGAGAGAGAGAGCAAAAGAAAACGGTTGAATGAATACCATGAAAAATATAATTTGCATTTTTGTGAAAATATGACAAGTAAAGCAAATTGTCTTGAACAATGAAAAAGGGTTAGAAAAAGAGGTGTGGAGTGTGAAGCTCTCACATAACTTGAAAACCTAGTTCATTTGCCCATCTCATGGGCCAAATATGAAAGAATTGCAAGGAATGAATCTTTTGTGTCAAGATGACCAAACTTACCAAAATGATGTTTGGTATGTTGATCGAGCATTCCAAGAATGTCTTTAGGTGTGCACTCCTATTTACTTTGCACCACTATTTCTTCCCCATCATCCAACCATTTCTTCTCCCTCACTTTGCCCATGAAGACTCTCTTTGGTGGAATAGTTTTGATGTTTCATAATCTCTTTCTCCAAATGTGTAGGGTTTTTTCCCTTTTAGTTCTAACTAGGAATATTCTACTCAAAATCCTTTTACACATAATTGTTTCATGTAGGTAGAATTTTTACCATAATACCTTGGCCTATTCCACACTAATTATACATTTGCCTTCAAAATGTAGTAATTTTCAGATATTTCAATCCTTAAAAAAATTATATGAAAGAAAATATGGGATATTCAAGAGTATTTTATTCACCAAAATAAAATTTTCATAAATTTCTCAATAACATATTCTATAACAATACCTAAAAATAATCCAATTGACATAATATTTTGGATGAAATTGACATATTCCAAATGGTTTTATTTCACATTTGAAGATAATGTGAAAGTAATGAATTAATGATGAGCAAACCGTAAATCCAAAGTCAATTTCTTTTATTTTCTTCCCACCATATGGTGGTCCAATCACATATGTACATTTAGCAGAATAATGTTTAGTCATCATTGTGCACAAACATATAGTCGCAATAAAAGTTGCAAGAATGACTAAACGTTTAATCATCTCCAAATGGCACTAATTCTAGATGTTTTGTTATCAACATTATCATTGTTGGCAACTTCAATCACAAAATATAGTGGAGCTTATGACTATATGTTAATTATAGTCACATTTGTGACTACATACACCTGTGACTATGGTGCACATCAAATTAGTTAAATTGTAGTCATAATAATAATCATTTCAAACAGTAGTCACAATTGAGTCACAAAATCTTGGTTGAAATGGATAAGATTTCTTCTAGTGCTAAAAGGCCTATGGAATTAATCAGTCTAAATATTTCTACACATTAACATACCAAACTTTGTTGAGTCGAATTTGTTTCATGGTCTCATTGTCTGTAATATTCCAATACTTATCATTAACATATTATTGGAATTTTCCATGTTTTTCCTCTATTTTTAGATTGTTTATGCATATTTTATCAAGGGAGTCAACAACCATTTTGCTACCCTTTTGTTTTGTTTCCACCATGCATTTATGCATTAAAAATGATTGTTTATAAACCCCAATATTCCCAATTGGTATTTGCTTGCATGGCTTGGAAATGAGTTACACTAATGAGTCTGAATCTATAAATGTGGGTTGGTGCAAAACATTTACCATAACTTCTTGGAAATTGTTGAATTGAATTGGATGTTCATGAATATTAATCTTTGGTGATGGATTTGTATTCATATGTTTTGGCAAAGCTGTTGATTCAAGTGTAACGATAGTTTTTTGCTTCAATGTTATTTTTAGTTTGGATTATTCATGGTCTTGTGTTGCTAAAGCAAGTTTTGATTCAATGATGATTGTGTCCCTTTATGGTGATTCACTAGTGACATTATAAAATCCACATTGTTGCCATCAACTAATTTGTCTTGTCAATGTGCAGGTTGAATGTAAACACCACCCCTTCTTACATAAGATCACAAGCATGAGGCAAATGAAAAATGGGCATGATCTTTCCCATAAAATCTTCAATCATTTTGTACATGAAATGGATGTAGTTTTTTGGTACAAGTTGTGCATCATTTTGTCTATGAAAAACAAGTCCCAATAGATTTCATTATGACTAATGCCTTACATGTAGTCATGAATTTTCTTGAAATCTTCGTAAATTGAGCCCCATTTGTCTTTGCATTTGGCCCCATTGCAAGCAATGCAATGAATTGCCCTATCATGTGATAACTTTTATAATTTTGCACCACTTGATTACTACTGTTTCAAATTAATTTTGAAGATCAATTAGTTCAAAATTTGCAAGATATTCATTTCAATTTGCTCTCATCAAGGACATGATCTTAACATGTTCCTAATTTCGTTGTCTTGTTTTCTTGAACTGCATCTCAAAAGATTTGGAATGTTGCTCGTCATTCTCATTGAATATGAGTTTCTTTTTCTTTGTCCTTTGATAGTATTCGACCTCGCCTTCTTGATGCATTGATTCTTGTACATGGATCATGCATAGGTTGTTTTGGTTCTGATAATAATTGTAATATAATTTTTTGGTTGTGACATATTTCAAGAATTGAAAAAACCATCGAAGATTCAAAGGATGTGTAAGTTCAACGTACCCATTCCATCTTCATTCGTTTGGTTTTTCCTTCTATGCATTGTTGCATAGATATTTGTTATATCCATTATTAAGTGTTTGGCTACAAATTGATTAAATCCAATGTACTTTGATTTTTGATTTTGCAAACTAAGCACATAGAGAAAGCAAAGCAAACACATATCAAGTTTGAAATATAGGTGCAAGTGCACATGTGAGAAAGATAATTGAAGGCCCTCAAATTCAAGGTTGCTTACCATGAAGTTACGTGGACATTTCTTGTGAAGTTAATTTAATATTTGCAATACAATGCAAATTAACAAATGTTTTTAACATTTCATGTTAATGTAGGATGGCCTTGACATTTTACAAATATGAATTGCCACATAGACACCCATGTAAGATTTAATGTTAGTGACCATTGTATATGTGAATCCATTGTGAAAATCTAATTTTGTAATTTTGATTTAATATTGAATTAACTTTAAATGTGGCCAGAGCTTAAATCAAGTCTAACCCTCATTCAACATCATTGTTTATAATTGTGTTTTAGGTTATTACATTGGTTTATTTATGATCTAATTTGCACAACACTAGAATAACTTGATCAAAGATTATATAGAATCTTTTTTGGACACAATCTATTGCTGCAAATTGATGGACCATAAGGCTTGATTTGTAAAAGCCCTTGGAAGGATGTTTTTGTGACAAACAAATAATTGATGAAAATCAATTAAACAACTTCCTAATGGCATTAAGAATTAGGTCAAATAAAAGTTGCAACTCAAATGTTGCTACATTGTGTTTTGTGTTTTGTCTTACAAATGGTCTATTGAAGATTGGATTAAGACTTAAATTTGAAATTTTCAATGTCTAGTTGCAATGTCTAGTCAATTACATCAAGTATTGGACTTTTATATTCTACTTACGTTGTATTTGTTGTGTCTTGGGAGTAGTAATAAAAGTTTTGGCCTTCCTTACATTCCATATATACATTGTATCGATTTGTATTCTATATGATTCATTGTTGCTCGTGATAGTTGAAATTGAAGCTCAACAAGTTGTGAACATGTAATTGACATGTTTTTATTCAATACATTGAAGGTTGGCATGAACCAACAACAATCTACCACTTACAACATATTTTTCAAAGAAGGGCTAACTCATTCCAAGTGTTATATGTACCTCCTCCAAGTTTTGTTGCAATGATTTCTTGCAACATTGTGGTGCTACTACCCATCCATTTGCAACTTTTTTTAAAGCCTTCCTCAAGATTCAATTACCCTTTTTTACAACATTCCTTCCTGCTACAAGCTAATTTGAAGAAGCAACATCTCATGTTCCCTTCCCTAAGACATGCCTTCCTTCTTTCTTACTAGACTCTAAGTGTTTTCTTTGACTTAAAAACAACATTTTAAATTCCTTTCAATAGCACATTCCTTATTATTGAAGAGATTGTTGGAAAACTTTTTTTAAGAAATTAGTGTCTCATGTTCCCTATTCTAAGATTTACATTTTACCCAAGACTCTTTATGTATTTCATTTGTACATTCCTTTTGGCTTTTATATACATAATGGAAGGGTATTGATAATTTGTTGTATGTTGCACTTGACATGAATTGGTCAACAAAAACTTCTCCACGTCCTTGATATCACATTATTGCACATTACCACTAGTAATTTGTGTAGAAAACCTCCTTGCACTATTGGGGATGAAATATGATATGTGGTGCACTTTATTATGCAAATGGATGTCATATTTTGTGCTTAATATTTTTATTGCAAGTTGAATTGTGGATCTAAATTAAGGGCATTACAAGGAAATGGACGTCTATTTTTGGGATTGATGTTGAAAATGGTTACATCAAAGGTGGAAAGAAAAATGTTTCAAATGTTTGATTGAAAAGTATGAGGTTGATGTGTAAATCACACCAAATCAATAGCTACTGATATATTTTATTTCTTTACATTTCATGAGGCAAATACACCCAAAAACCATACAATTTTTAATGCATTTGAATGCTTATATTTTTTGGGTTTTATGTTCAATCATGGTTGGTTCATGCAATGTAATGTGATAATTTAAGGTTTATGTTCAAGTAATAGCTAATCATTGAAGGGACAATGTGTCTAGGTCAAGTTTTTCCAAGTGTGTTAACAATATTGTAAGAAGACCTTGAACAAGGTGAGATATGCCATCAATGAGTTGAAGTCGGTTTGCAAAGGAAAGGTTGAAAGCAAAATGATTTCTTCACACCACCAAAAAACCTATAAAAGAAGATCCCAATGGTAATGTAGTGTCAAATAACCAAGTTCATTTAGAAGTGAATGGTGGTGTTCATTTTTTAAGGTTTCATGCACCTAAACAATCTAGATCAAAACATTCATGGAAGTGTGCTAAAGTCATCAAAATTGGGGATAGGAAATTGTTGTCAATACCCCCTAGATCATAGTTGAAGAAGGAACCATAAGTTATCCCAAATTGTGGAGAGTGAATAAGAGACATTTACATTTAAATCATGTACATCAACTTATGTGAATTTGAGCTTTAAGGGATTGGCAACCCCCTTCTACTTTTTATAATCCTCAAAATTGAAATTCCTAAGTTGTCTTCTACTATTAAGACAAGGTATATATCTCCATTTTCTTGGATAAGTTTGTTAAATTATTTGTTGGGTTTGAATGGTTTTTTTGAAATATTGAAATTTCCTTAGCATGTCAATATAAAAACAAAATAGGAATAGATCTTCACTCTGCCACCACAATCCTGACATTAATTTAAAGGTATAACTTAAAGTTACCTTTTGACATTTTTCTTCTTTTCCAATTTTCTATTATCTAGTTCATTTCCCACCAAAGGTTTTTACAAAGATTGGCCAATTGTGATTTTTCCTCCAATAGAAAACCATGCAATAAGTCTTATTGTAAAGATGTGCATCCTAATACTTTAGCCACGAATATTGTTACAACAAACAACATTAGTTTTGTATCAACAAGATTGAGGGTAGTTTACTTGATAATTCTTGGAAATGGATATCCAATATTTTGTTGTGTCTCTTTGAGTTATTATGAAAGGTAGATATGGCTATAACTTAGGCGTTAATGTTTAGGGGTTAGGGTATTGATGCTACTATTTTCAAATAATATTTTCCCCATTTGTTGGGGTCTATATGTATCTTATTTTGATTATTGTTTTGGGTTGTTGGAATAGATAGTAACACCATGAAGAAAATACCAAAACTAGTGAAATCCACATGATCTAGCAAGGAAACTAAATTAAATGAAAATGAAAGCAAGATGACCACTTGCCTAGAAAAAACTAATGAATCAATTGGAGACATTGATTGCACTATCAAGTAGTTGTTGAAAAATCTTCCCCCTAATGCTTGTCCTTTCAATGATTTTATTTTTTCATTTTTTATTTTATTAAACAACTTCCACATTTGGTTTTCTCACACAATGTGACTCATGTTGTCAGTTTTTTCTTACAAAGTTCACAACAAAAAACCACTATGCACCTAAAATGGTCACCTTAAATGCCTTTGTGTGTCATTTCTTATGTTGAAGTTGGTCACAAATTGTACACAAAGTGCTTGCATTCAACAATTGATCTCCATCATGTAGCTACCTTTTCATGCATGCCCAATGGTTCAAGATTAATTGCATGGTGTTGTAAGAGTAATCACTTTATTAGAAGAAAAATTATCTTTTACAACTTGTCATTTGCAACTATTCTAATTGCAAAAATAGTTGCAACAAATGCAGGTTGCAAAAAAATAATTTTTTTTTAGTTAAAATGTGCATTAAACAATTTGCCCCGTAGATGTGCGTAAAGTGTTGATTTTGGGTTGCATGATTGATCTCACATCTAATGAACGTGATTAAATATTTAATCTTGCTCTTAACATATTTAAATGTGGTTGGGATGAATCTTTTTTTGTCTTACTTGGAACCAATGCATATTAACAAATCAAGGTTCATTCCACTATTAAAAAGTCTTCAATGAATAAAGGTCAATAGAAGTGATTATGTAATGCTTAAACTTATGGTGCAAGAATTATTAAATGTTGAATAAAATTTTCAATGAAAATTGAATAAAATCAAAACTTAAAAAATTTAAGGAAATTGGAGTAGAGTTGTGGTACTATTGGAAAGCCCTTGATAATATAGTTGCATGGAGTTGATTTCATAATTTTTATACCTAAGAGTGAAAGATAAATTTTAAGTAATTTTTGGCATTGAAAGAATCAATAGATAAAGTTTTAAAACTTTTGATGAATATTGGATTTCCAATTTAGGTTTAAAAAGGTATGCCCTTTAAGAACATATACTATCATCCATATTTTTCAAGAAAAAATATTAATCCATGTTATGATGGATGCAATTTCTCATAATGAAAGTTGTGGAACCATGTTTTTAATAGAAGAAAATTGTTATCCCACATGTTTTGATTAAGAACGTTTACTATGATATTGTGAGTATGTAATAAAATAAAGGTGAACAATTTTTTTTTTTCATAATGAAATGATATGTCAATATGTCAAAATAAAATTGTTTGACAACTATATTATCTATGAAAAGGTTGTGAAGATCCTAAAAACATATTGGCTAGATCAAATTGTGAATTATACTACATATGAAGCACATAACAATTTCAATTTTGGTGGTAACCAACCCAATGTTCCTTTGGCAATTTCAACTTTGGCTAAAAGGTGACTTTTCAATGCCTTTCATTGTTGTTGTCTACACTCACCTAGAAAAGTCACATGGAAAAGTGTTGAAAAAATGGTTGCAAATCATCCACACATTGATTTCGTATTGTTAACTTCCAAAGAATTATATTGACACTTTGTCCATCATTTCTTTG
>Ga0116227_10001099_pt1 | contig 58531 bp, 51 predicted proteins | sample S1TSphgellanicum_FD_89693 | JGI IMG/M metagenome (GOLD analysis project Ga0116227, IMG submission 89693) | Host-associated microbial communities from peat moss isolated from Minnesota, USA - S1T2_Fb - Sphagnum magellanicum MG | ecosystem: Host-associated > Plants > Peat moss > Unclassified...
AAAAAAAAAAAAAAAAAAAAAAAAAAAAAAAAAAAAAATTTTTTTTTTTTTTTTTTTTTTTTTTTTTTTTTTTTTTTTTTTTTTTTTTCAGAAATCAGGTTCCGAGCCGAAGGCAAGCAAGATTTTTCCGAACCTCGTCAGATATGCCTAGGTTTGGTTTGTTTTTTTTTGTTTTTTTTTTTTTTTTTTTTTTTTTTTCAGAAATTCAATTAAATAGTAGAATTTCTGTGCCATTAGTAAATTGACATAATCAAGCTGGTAGCGAGTATAAAATGGATGAATCACATTAGCATTTTGGATGGACATAATGTTAAGATAGTTGGATGAAAGTTTGTCATTTACGCCAGCCAAAATTTTAATAAAATCTAAATTTTCACTATTAGTGGGCTTCAACACCAGGCCTTCACTATCAAGGTTTGAACCCAAGACCTACCAAGGCCAGCATCTTGGTCTTCATTGTTAATATTTTTTCCTAATTTATTTTCATGTTTTTTTTTACATTCTTTTTGTTAATTTTCATTGTTGTTACTTGAAAGTTTCTTTGTCACGACCGTTGCTTTGTTTGTTTCTCTCTTTGCATGTCAATGAACCAATTGCCATTGCTTATAATTTTATTTTATTTTTTATTTTATTTTTGGGTGCAAGGTGACATAAGCATCATTTATTTCATTTATTATGTGTTTCATTTTATGGTGTTTTTTTAATGTGTTGTTTTCGTTGTTGTTTGTGTTTTGTAAATGTTATTTATGTTGCATTGCATGCTTCTAACATCATAAGATGGTTTTTTTTGTTTGTGAGATCCACATGTTGTTAACAAGATCAATTTGTTTTTGTTCTCACCTTCTCATTGCATATGATTTTTTCTTTGTCATTTGTTTTGTGTTGACAAGCCTATCAATTGATGACATCCTTTTCTTTTTTTCGTTTATTTGACATTGCAAATGTCATCACTTTTGTGTTTCTTTTGTTTTTGTTAGGTGACACAAGCATTGAATCTATTTCATTTGCTTTTGTTATGCGTTTTTTTAATTTGTGTTGTTTTTGTCTTGTTGTGCAAGTCTTCTTTTTTTTGGTTGTTGTAGAACAACTTGTTTCTTTGTTTGCAAAATTCATGCATTGCTTGCAACATAACTTTTTTTTTTTTTTTAAATTTCCTTGCAACATGTATTTTTCAATATTAGGTTGGTATCAAATAAAAGGTGAAAATCAAAATGGTTTTCACCTTTAATATTTCAAAATATCACCTATTGTAAAAAAACATGCTTGCAAGTTTTCATTGGATTGAAAACCAATAACTTGAACATTGGTTTTTTTTTAAATACTATATTAAGGTATTATATATTTAATAATAACAAGACTAGGGGTAGTAGTTAGGGTTGAAAGTTTGAATTAAGATTTGACGAAGAAGTAACGTCGCAAGCTTCAAACCTATTGTGAAAGTAAAATGTTTTTCTTCATGACACCTTCCTTTATATAAACTATCATTTAACATTTTCTTGTCATTGGGTATTACGAATTGTTGTATTGTTGCATTGTTGTTCACATCTTTAAATCAATACCTTCCCCCTTAACTTGTTTTGTGCAAGTCTAAGAAGAGATCTTTGTTGTAGGTCTAAGAAGAACTTTTGTTGTGGGCATAGGAGGAACTCCTTTCACTTACAACAAAATTCTCCAATCACAACCAACAAATATGGTTTTTTTTTTTCTTTCATCATGATTCTTTGTGTTTTTTCTTTTTCTTTTTTTTCTTTTTTTTCCTTTGTTTTTTAATTTTGTAGTGTTTTTTTCCCTTTTCTTTTTTTAATCATTTTTTTCTTTTGTTATGTTCCTTTTTTTTTCAATCAATCATGTCATTGTTTGTTATGTGCAAACTTTACTTTTCAAGCATTTTGCTCCTCCTACATTTTCACAATGATTTTTGCAACAATACATACTTGAAGGATGAAGAAAGGAAAAGAAATGTGGATTATTTGTCAATGTAAATGCTTGTAATTTTCAGGATTTCATTTTCATATAACATAGATAATTTGAACTTTTAAAAATGCCACATTTGGCAAAACATATATATTTTAATTTCTCCATCTTGTTGAGTATTTTTCTTGTGAAAAAGCTCAAGTGAAAATGAAAATGTAATCATAATTGAAAATGAACATGAAATATATCTCAACGGCATAACCAAGGAAAAAGTTGTGAAAGGAAGTCTTCAAATTAAAAATAGTAGAAGAGAAAGATATGTAAAAAAAAAAAATGGAAAAAAAATTGAAAAAATTGCATGTTCAAAACAAAATGTGAAGAGATCATAATATAAATGCATTATGTTGGTATTTTCATTATGTTGATGATGGGAAAGATGTTGAAGGCAAAAGTCCTTGAATCATGAAATGTATCCTTTATTTTCAAATTGAAACTAAAAGGATTTTTTTTAATGGGTATATTCACAAAATTAAGGAGATGTTGTTTATAATCAAATAGTCTAGAGAGATTGAATTTTGTGAATAAAAATTGTCCAAATGATCATACAGTTAATTGTAAGCCACCCTTCAATTTGTTGAAATTTATTGAAATTTATTTAGATTTATAGAAAGAATTAGAAAAATTTGAAAGTTCATTTGAAAAAGATGACATTGTGGATATATAAAATTTTGAAGGAAGAAAATCATTCTTCATTATTTTCATTATTTTTAGTTTTTTTGAATAAAAATTTCAATTTGAAAATAATTGGACTTCTATTAACTATTATTTTAATCTTTATTCAATTTTTTAATATTTCAAAAACAATAATTTCAAGTTTAAAAAATTGAACTTTATTAGTTGGTACGTGCAAACCACCTTTGAAAACTAGTTGGTATGAAATGTGTAAAAACTAGCACTTAAAAAATCAGCTAAAATGTTTTTTTCAAAAAATTTGAAATCTTGCCCAAGATTTTTCAAGATTAATTTTTAAAAAAAGAACTAACGGAGTTCTTTAAACCTATTTTAAGACTTGAACCTTGCACTTCCCAAAAAAACCACCCAACATGGGTAATTTTTTCATTCTCGCTTACTTTCATTCTACATCAATAGCCCTATCAATTGGCAACATCTCTTTTTACTTTTTCGACATTAAAAGTGTTGTCACTTTTGTGCTTCTTTTGTTTTTACAAGGCAACACAAGAATTGCTTGCTTCATCTACTTTTGTTATAGGTTTTTTTTTTAATGTGTCGTTTACTCTATTGCTTATTTTTTCCAAGTGTTGTTTTCTTGTTTTGTGTGTTTCTAATGCCACAATGGATTTGTTTATACATAAGATTTGTGCATCACTTATAAGATCAACTTGTTTTTCTTTTAACCTTCTAGTACTGTGTGTTTTTTCATCGTCATTTGTTTTTGTGTTATGTGTCAATAACCCTATCAATTGGGAAGATCAGGTTCGTCGTCATTTGTGTTGATAGTAAAATGTTTTTTTCTTGTACCATAATTTCTATGTGTGTATATTTTGAAGTTATACATTTCTCAACACATTATTTATCTTGGTGTTTTCATTCTTCATGTTTCATTATTTTGCACAATGTTTGTTACCAAGTGAATCATAGATATTTAACAAGGCAGGATGAAAACATTTGATTAGTTGGACAAGATTAAAACCATTGATCAATTTGATTTTCAAATTACTTTTAGAAGGAAAAGATTTAGAATGTAGTTTTGGATTTTGATGGATGTTGGGAATTATTATTTTTTACACAAAGACAATCTTAAAGAGTTGTTAGAGAGTAGAATAAAGACACAATATGTAGCTTAGAGTTATGTTGGGCTATGAATCACAAATTTTCTTGTTTTTCATTTTTTATTCTTACATTTTTTATTATAGATGTTTGAGGTATTCAATTATGAGTATAAAGATAACAATAAAATATTATTGAGGAAACATCGAACATAATTTGAAGTTATTGTGTTTTCTAAAGGAAGAATTAAACTTTGATCACAAATTTTGTTTATTAAAGTATTTCAAAATTTGGAAAAGAATGGAACAATAATTGAAATGGGAAAATGTGTGAATATGATTTACAGATGAACCCAAAAAAGTTAAAACAACAAATTGCATGTGTTGTAAGTATTATTGAAAGTAAATTTTGTATTTTTGATTAGTAGGTAAAGAACAAGTTTTAATAGTTTTTTGCATCTACCATTTGGCGACCATCTTGGGGACAAATTTTTTTTTCTAAAATAAAAAACCAAAAAAATACTATGAGAAGTTTGGATTTATTGTGATTGTTGCTTTCTACAGATGTCATAATCTAGAAGAGGAAATATTGTTTTTGTAAATCTTGATTTTTAAGTTTTTTGGAAGTAGAAAATGTAAGTTTAAGCGATGAAGGCTATAAGGACTTAAATCAGAAATATACAAAAAGTCAAAGGAAATTGAATATTAATAAAACAATATAAATCAAATGGTGACTTGAAATTGATATAGATAAATGGATCAAGAAGTTAGTGCTAAAACATGAGTTTAGATTTTAAAGAAAATTGAAATGCAAAACAATAAGTGTATGAAACACCAAACAGGGGTATAGTTTTGGAACCAAGAAGTTTGTGAACAAAACAATGATTTATAGGACATTGGATGTCTTTAGTTGGAGTCAGAGCAAAAAAAGAAATGTGGATTAGGGGTTTGCATAAACACCATGGTTATAAAAGGTGATTTAGTGAGAGGGATATGACCTAATGTTTACCCAAAAGAAGGGGTTACCCTTGTTTTTCGAGCTTATTTATTGTTCAAGAACATGAAAAAAAGAAAAACCCAAGGGATGAATTGCTAATGGTGGACATTACAATTTCTTCAAGTTTACAATCTATGAATAGTCAAAAGAGTGATTACAACAAGTACACAAATTTACCATTTGTGTACTAGTTAGCATCATTGAGCCAATAGAAAATTGGGACATGGTAAATAACTATGATCCCAACATTCTAGAGTGAACAAATGTGAATTATCCAAAAACATTTATGTATGATGATGCACATGTAAATATACTAGAGGAAGCATTACCATTTCAAGCAAACCACAAAAGCAAAGGAATTGAAGGAAAAAAAAGAATCCAAGATGTAAAAGTTATAATTATGTGGATTCAACTAGGTTGGTTCAAGTTTCTTCATAATCTTTGTTTTTTATAGAATTAGAAAACATGTGATTACATAATGTCCACACATTGATAATGAAGTGAGGGATGGATTTATTAAACATGTGGGGCAACAAATGTTGGATAAAAACTTTGTAAAACAACCACAACAAATAAAATATCTATAATATTTTGCAATTGGTGTACAATTAAGTTATAACTTTTTGCAAAAAATTGAAATTTATGCAAGATACGTGAAGTCATGTGACACATGGTTGTAGCTATTAACAAATCTTAAAACTTACATCTATGATTTTTATACATTTTGCTTATTGTCAAACAATATAAAAGATGAATAAAAAGATACTTGTTCTTTTTAATTAAAAACTTGTTAATATTTTGTGAAACAACTATGAAACACATTATGTATAACATCATTTTTCTTTTTTTCTTTTTATTACTATAAGCTTTAAACATTCAAAAAATTAGAAAAAAGAAGTTTTCATTTGATAACATGTTTTGTGAAAACATTTGATTTGTTGTTATTCATTTCTTTGTTTGGGAAAATTTTGTTAGTTTTTTGATGATTTAAACCATGGAAATATCAAAGTTTCAAGTTTTTTTATAGTAATAAATAATAATATTCAACTTTTACACCCATGTTATTTTGAACATTTGAAATATCATTCATTAATCTTATATATAAAGTTATTATGTTGTTAGGTTGATGTTGGTTCTTATGAATTATTGATATGAACTTTGATGGTGTAGGTCCTTGGAGGCATCCAAACTTAATAAAATTTTATGCTAAAATTATGAAAGTGAATGTAAGTTTACATTTATATGTCTAACATTGTATCATGCATATTATTCATTAATTACATTATAGTTGTAGATTATATGCATGTTGTTGGTTAGATATTTATAGTCACATGGACAAACAATTGCATCTAGTTATATGTGACTTACAAATGAGTTGCACCATCTATATGATACCATATATGATTGGGGGTGTTAACATCATTCTATGTTTGGTAGTAATCAAAATTTACCCCAATTTATGAATAAAGCTAAAGTGGATATTTTAACATTGTATATAACCATAGATATTGAATAGGATATTGGATAGTAATAGTCTTGACATCTTTTAATAAATAATATTATAGATGTAAATAAATTACATATTATTGGAAAAGACCATGGATCACCAAAAATGTTCATGTATGAGTATTACATTTTTCAACATTGAATATTAATACATACAATTACATTATTGCAAACAAGATGTTATTTGTTATTTGTGCAATGGATTTATGTAAGGTGTTTCATAGAGCAAAATTATTATTGTCAATTCTAAAAGGCAAACAAAAACTCGATTTGTAAATGGATATTAATTAAAAGATAATTCTATTAAAAATTTGATTAGTTGCAATTTTTTTAAAGATTACATTAATTAAGCTCAAGTTCCAACATAGGACCATTGGAAAAATCCATTGATTACAAAACAATAGTTTTTAATAATGCATTGTTTGGAAGTTGAATATTGATGCCAATAGTGGAACATTACACATTGCATGTTAGTATCGACATACATTGGTATAAGTTCTAACATAATTGTTAATTAGTCGTTTAATTATTTTTATTTTCACATTGCCTTGAATTGTAAGTTAGTTGCAAAGGACATATATATTTCATTTATTCATCCATTTGTCAATGGACGAATGAAAAATATTTAGGTTTTTTGTTGAGAGCTAGTTGTAAAATAGTTGTAAGTAAATTCAAAAGATTTGAACATATTTCATCCATTAATAGATTATGAAATGCCATTGAAACATTTTAGTGTTTGTAAGAATTTGTTGGGGGAATTAATGTGGACAACTAGTTGCAATTGAGATACACCAAGTTGCATGTTAGTTGTTGCATATATGGATCATATACATGTCTGTTACAACTTGTTTAATAGAACTCACAATTGTATAAATACCACGAGTTGTAAATGTTCATTGTAAGTCAAAATCTCAATTGCAAGCCCAATTGTGAAACCTTGATTTTCTCATAGTGAATATTCAAAGTTGAATTAAATAGGAAGGAATCAAATGAGTCAAAGTTGAAACAAATGGATTGCAAGAAAACATTGCCTATTAGACAAGTAATTATCAACAAAATAACAAAGATCAAACAAAAATATAATAAGGAAACAACAAAAATTCATTCAAATCCAAGCATGCCCCTAAATCTTTGACCATGCATTATAATTAGAGTGCATAAGAAAAAAGAAGAAGCAAAAGTTGAATGAAAAAGAATGGCCAAATTTCTATTGCTAACTTGCAAGTTGCTATAGTTATAAGCATAAAACAAATTTTAAAAATAGTTCACACAATGCTTGAACACAATCCAAACATAAATAATAATTTGTCATCATTAAGGCATGTCATAATTGGAATGATTTTGCTCCATATATCACAATATGAATGATCTTGTGTGATTACTAATAACATACACATAATATTGTGATGTTATTAAATTGTAATGAATAAAAGGAAGAAGAAACCAAGCCTATGACAATTCACTTTTCAACTTTTTTTCCTGATTGTCACATATGTTTATGGGAAATTGTTGAAATAAACAATGCTTGAGAGTACATCCCCATCTTAATTAGCAAATGTTCATAAAACCAATTCCATAATTTAGATTTGATAAATGTTAAAGTTGAAAAGGTCCATATATCTTTGATTCAACCCAACACTTGGGTTGTAGTTTTGGTAATCTTGTAGATAACCATAGTGTTCCTTAATCATTATCAAGTATTGATCAAAGATAATATCAACTTATAACCAATATTAAGGACACATTTCTTTCATTGCATCCATTGATTGTGTTGCAAGGAACTTGGCAAAATACATTATGAATTCCAACAAACCCCAACCACAAAGAAAGTAAAAAAAAGGTCAAAATGAATAGACTTTTAGAATTAAAGCAAACCAAATGCGAAACAAAAAAGTTAGGAAATTTAACTTGACTATAAAACTTTTAAATGCCCATTATGTCCAACAAACTTCTTTTCAAACTTAAACCACCTTTTTTATAGTAAGGTGTGAAGATATGGGCCAAAATGCGTGTGCAACACAATGAAAAAGTTAAATGCTTGTTTGTAAGATGATGGAAATATAATCAAAGGAAGATATTGATTATAGGTTACAATGCCATGTTCACAACTTTGCAAAATTATCTTTGAAGGCATTGTTATATTTTAAAATTGAATGGAAGGAATATAAATACATTTGACATATTACATAGTCATATTTTGAATTAATTCTCTTATGGGAAAAATTAATGATTGCATGATTTGTTTCAAGCAAAGTAACATGCATGAAAAAAATGATCAAGTTCACATCACACAAAAACTCAAAATTGGTTTGACCAATTGTTTTGGCCATAGAATCCTCAACTACTTTCATCAAAAGAGTATTGTATTTGGTGAACACACATTTAACAAAAGGGTGAAAAGGGGGAGGTGTCATAACTTGAATTTAAAGAGCCATGTGTATATTTGTGATGTAGATAAAATATTAAAGCCCATATTTCATTTTAGAAACTTGTTTATACCATGACTCACAACAAGAATTAGGAACAAGAATTAGGAACAAGGTCTAAATCAAGAACTTAGTTATGTGAACCATATATTGGATACCTTTTAAGTTGGGGCTATTGTTAGTTTGGATTCAATGATTTATTTAAACCCGTTGGAAGACATTAACACCATCCACCTTGAAATATAAGAGTTTCTTTACAATGTCAATTTTTCAAACGATTCCATTAACTTTAAAAGAGTGTAGATGATATTTATGAAATCATTAAAACCTCATCTTCTAATGATTATCTTGATAGAAATGAAAATTGAAACTTTACACAAGTAAAATATAATATAACAATGGAGTGGAATTTATGACATATTATTGATCATTATACTCTCATGTCCTAAAAACACATTTCCATTAAGGGGTTGTTATGACAAAATCTCTCATGACAACCCCTTTCCATTACTTTTTTCCCACTCAATTGGGTTCACATATTAAAGGACAATTTTATTTTATTTTTTGGGTGCTTTCGATAATCATTAACCTATTGAATTGGCAACTTTTAAAGAAGATTTGCATGGCATAATAGTAGTTGTAGATTTGACCTCTTGAAAAGTCATTGACAAGATGTGACAACATTGGCATGGGGCACCAAACTCTTTTGGTAGCTTAGAGCTCTTTGAAAAGGTGAATGTTGCCCTTTCAAAGGATATATATAGTTATGAATTGTTTTTCGATCTCTTTCACACAAATTTGATCACACATTAGAAAGAACAAACTTCATAATATTTTCTTTAAATTAGTAATTTTATTTTTCTTTTCAAAAGTGGATTTAAAAAAGTAACTAAGTTTTCTTTCCACAAGTGATGTTGCTTTTTATCTTAAAACATGCTCTTTCATTTGTACGTTGAAACTTGTGATAGAATAAGTACTGATTTTTGTAATAGTTTAAAGTTGTGACTATTTTTCATTACTTATCAAACCAATTTGGTAGAAGCCAATTTAGTTATGCAACCTAGAATTTTAATTTGAAATTTTGTAACTTATAAACTAATAATTTGTGTGTGTGTGTGTGTGTTTTTGGTAGAATCTCTACACACACTTGTTTTATGAATCTTTCAAATTCATTTGAACTACCCTTTCAATAGATTTTTTAAGTCTTCCACATTATATTCCACTTGAACAAATCTTTGAGTGATATTATATTATAGTTATTTCATAGCTCTCATAACTCCACATTGATCAAATGTAGAAGTTGTGAGAGTTACAAGTCAAATTGTGAGTCACCATAAGTTGTCATTTGTCACCTTTTATTGGAACCTCTGTGTAATTACAAAATAACTAGAAAATAATTAAAATGCGAATCTATTAGCATTCATTAGTTATAAATTTTAATTAGCTTATTGCAACTATACAATGGAGAATAGTGTTGTAATAGGGCCCGTGTTAGTGGCTTTCCATTGTGCTACTATGATCACAACTCATTGTGTGTAGTTGTGATCATAATAGCCCAATGGAAAGAGACAACCTAAGTAAAATTCAAGTAATAATTGGAGTTCACAATGACATTTTTGGCTTTTATTGGACCTTGTTTGTACAAAAAAATCCTCCATGACCACTAAAACAAAATTAACTTAATGATTTAATTTGATGTTTGTGTCATCCAAAAAAAAATGATAACACATTTGTTATTAAAGCTTCATACTCAAACTTTGACCTTCTTATCTACAAAAGATGAAAAATTGTCCCAAAACTATACTTCTTTTCTCCCTCCCCTCACCCTCCAATCCACCTTGCACTTACTCTATCATTATTATTTAGTTTTGGGCAACATTTGTTGCTTTGTTGATAAGGTTCTTAGGGTAGTTCTCAAAGATATACAACCATGGTTTTTTTTTAAAAATAAATAAAATAATGTGGTTTGACATATTATCACAATCTCAAAAAATCTAAGATTCAATTCTAATATATTATTGTAGTTTTAATTTTCAAAAAGAATTGGTCAAATAACCTTCCATGAAATTGTTTATTCTTTGCCATTTGGGGAGGGGGAGGGGGGGAGGGAGAGGGTGAAACCCAATCACTTTTTAGGCTTTTTGAAAAAATTGGAATCAGAGGTTCTTTGATTATGAAACTTTTCACCAAAAATGAAAGTTGTTTGATTTTGAGAAAAAAGAAAAAAGGTTCTTTGAATTCCAATTAAAAAATCAGAATGGGAGGTCATTTTATAATATTTAAATGATAAAATGAATATTAAAAAATTAAAAAAATATTTTTAAAAATAAAAAATAGAAATGTCCAACACCGGTAAGTACCCAATTGGACAAAAACCTAAAGAAAGTTAAATGTCTACTAGCTTGTTGCTGGGGGTCTACTTAAAACCATATAAGTGCTTCACCATTTATTATATTTCATCAAAACCCTGCAAAACTTTATTTTATAAACACCATCATATCATTAGCTGATTCGAAAAATGTAACAAAGTATTAAAAACAAGCGAGAATTTAAAGGATGTCAAGTTAACAACACAAACTAACTAGATGTCAAAAAAACTCTCCATCTCAACAACCAACTGCCCACCCCCTATAAAATATATTTTGACTTAGTGGACCTTCTGTGGTAGTGCCACAACTGCAAAATAATCTTCAAAACCAGAACCATATGTCAAAACCAACAAAGATGAATAGAAAATAATTAAAACATTCAAAACTGTTTGTATTTCACGAAGTAGTTTTCCCTTGCCTCTGAGCTTTACATCCCCCCCACGCCCCCTCCCCTCCCTCCCTCCCTTCCTCCCCCGCTTCTCCCTTTCTTTCTCATAGGTACTAAAAAGTTTTGGAGCGTTTCATCACATTTGTCATGCCGACCATCTGCTCTTTCGAACGCTCCAAACGGACGCGATACTGGACCCACTGAGGGCGGGGGGAGGAAATGGGGTTCATTCTGCCCCAAGTGGCGGGATTTGGAACCAGACACGCCGGCGAAGACGATGACTCGGCCCTGGAGCTCCGATGCAGGCGCTCTTTCTTTCTCTCTCTCTCTACGCGGTTGCATGCTCTGCAGCCCTATGTCATTGCATGCCATCACAGGTTGCTAGTCTACACTTTTTTTTTTGGCTCTCTCTCACTCTCTCTCTCTCTCTCTCTCTCATGCAAAGCCTATCATTAATGTACCTATTTTTTCTGGCCAGTTCGGGGGTGTAGAGCTATCATTTAGCTTGATCGCAAGCTTTTCTGGTGGTTTTCGCAGGAGAGTCCGGTTTTCGGGAGCTGCTCCGTTTTGAAACTCCGTAAAGGATTTTGTTCGTTTGCATCATTGGTTGTCTTTCCTTAACAGATTGCACATTTTCCCTTAACAGAAGCTGCTGCATTTCGGAAATATTCCCCGGGAGCAAGAAGGATCTGCAATAATAGTTCTGTGTGTTGATCGAATCGACCAGACACATTGTTCATTTTCTTGATTCTTCTTTCTCGCTCTTTCTGGAGGTTCGTGTTTTTCTGGCTGTTTGCTCAATTCCCGTGTGCTTAACGTTGCCATCCGTGTTCTTGGAATGATTTGGAGTTCTGCGTCAGTAGACAAGAGATCAATCTAGCTTCATCCTTTGTTAGGCGCCGTTGTTTCTCTCATTTGTTTTTCTCAGTTTGTCACGAAATTGTAGTCGCATTGTAGTAGGGGAGACGGAGAGCTATTGTTGTTATCACTTCAGTTCTCGAAGCACAAAATCTCGAAGGCAAGGTGCAAGAAGTTAGCAAGCGCATACATATCTGAGACCTCTCGCCGCACTCAGAAGGCTCCTTCAAACCGTTTCTGGTGAAGGCATCATCGCATTGCATCACAAGTGGATTTGTCTCAAGAGTGCGAGAGACAACCGTTGCAAAGAGACGCTGTGCGACTCCACAACAGAATCCGTGGAGCCACCAGGAACTCTCTTTGAATAATGTAGAAAACCAAAGCATCTTAACATGTTACTGGAGTCTAGTGCAACGCGTCTATCTGAGAGAAATCTGCGCTCCTATGCCGCAGTAAAATGTGTGCGAAGTCTAACTGAAGAGCATTGCATGCAATGAATGGTGATTGTGGAAACAGAATAGTAGTGTAGGACGAACGACGTCAACGTCTATTGCAGCTTGGGAGACTTGATTGTCTGCATTGGCGGCGTTTGCGTTCGTTCATCTTTGGATCAGTTCTTCTGCTACCTTGCTGCTCCTGAGAAATGGAGGCTTTAAACCGGGCTCAGATCTTCAACCCTCGAGCATGTGTACAAGCTTATCAACAGATAAAATTGACTGCCCGGCTTTCCCAGCAACGAGCATCAATCTGCAGCCGGAAGACAACAGCTTCCACGAAAGTCGTTGTATCCCAATGTGAGAATACCTGCCCTCCTCTCCCAAGACTAATGCAATTTGTCATAAGATCTGTCCATGTGCTTTGCCTGCTTCTTTTGGTTCTACCCTCAGATTCTGAATTAGGTCATTTGCAATTCTGCCAATCTTTTGTCCACTTGGTGGGTAATGGACTTTGCATCAATGTGGAAAAACCCACTTCTGTACGATCAAAACTCGTTGATTGATATGTTAGAGCACTGCTGGTATGTCAAACACTAATCTGAAACATTTCTCTTCCCAACTGCATAACAGCTATGAACCAGGCCCCGATATTCCGTATTCCATTTGGTGGTGTTTGCATCTCCACACAACCAATTTGTAGTCACAATGGCGATGTTGTGCCAGGAAGGCACATTCTGATTCAACCATACAAAGCTGGCAGGAAACTAAAGTTTTGCATTTTGGCAACTGCAAGGCCTATGGAATTGGACGAAGGCTCCGCTGTGCCAGCAGCAGATGTGGAGGAACTGATTGGAGAGGCAGGTGTAGGTTGGTTTGATTGGTTTGATCCATTCTCTCGCTTCTGTCGACCCCATACAATCATTGGCTCTGTGAGTTCCACACAACTATGACTGATTACAAAACTTGAGCCATCAATGCTCTTATTACTACTGCTTGCCTGCTCTATTTGCTGTATGTGCTTCTCTTTCTCAATTCTTTCTTACATCATTTCACAAGCTGCTTGAAGCAGGAAAGTGACAATCATTTTAAACTCTTGCATGGTTATCTTATGTAGCTCCCATTGATATGGGAAATGCCTTCAATGCTGAACAAAGCAACTTTCCTCCAGAGATTCCCTTCCTCTCATCAATAATTGCTGCTTGAGAACATGGCACTTTTGCAGAGTGTTAAGATTTTTAAGTAGTGAGTGCTTGCCTTCAGACTTCAACTATATCTAACATGAAAAATTTGGTGCTGATATAAAGGCTCTGGGTGTTACATCTGTGTCACTTATGGCTGTCCAAAGTCCAGCTGACATCTCTATGACCTTCTTCGTTGGATTACTTCAGGCAAGTATGTCCTGGGCCTTGCCTTCGCCACGTGTAGGAAGTAAGCAAATTGAAGTGATGAACAACTCTCAGAAACAATTGTACAATGTTTCATTTGTCCTCTTCTACATGTGTCAAGTCAACTGGAAGGGTGATAAATGCAGTGACCTGCACTGTTCATTGACACCATAGTGGAGAATCACTTTGGAGAGGACCACATTGAGTATGAATAATGTCCAGATACCTCATGCAAGGCGAATACAAACAACTCCAATCTTTTCTAAATGTAATCCTTTTGCAGGCTCTGATTCCGGCTCTTTGCATGAATGTCTACATTGTGGGACTGAACCAAATCCATGACATTGAGATTGATAAGGTAATACTCATGATTGGTGCATCCAAGGAAGTAAATGCCTGAGATCTTGTTGGGCTTGCTGTGTGGTGCCATGGTTTATTTGTGTGGTGTAAGATGTGACTTGGTTCAGACAGTGACATGTAGTTTCCAAGAGCATGATTACTGTACATTGTCATCTGTTAGTGACAAGAATCATAAATAATATTTCAATCCTGCGCACTGAAATGTCATGTATGATTCTTGTCCCTAACAGATGATAATTTGGGAACCAATGCCTAGGAGCTCAGTGGCTTGCAATCTGTGTTGATCTCTGATGTATTTGACACTTCAGCACCTGATGGTACATGTCCAGGTCAACAAGCCATATCTTCCACTTGCTTCTGGAGAGTATTCTACTGCAACTGGAATAGCACTTGTGACTACCTTTGCTGCAGTGGTATGCTTTCAGACGACCTTCTTTGGCCTGGTACTTTTTGTCATAGACAAATGCATTTCAGAACTTTCTCTGGATCGAGCTTCCTCAGCATTTTAAAGCAAGGGAAGTTCTGTGAGTACCAGTGTTGAGGCCTAATAGTCAAGGTATAAGATGATATAAACTGTCCTGTGAATTCTAATCTTTCCCAGATGTAACATGTTGTAAACCGTGCTTGAACTTCCATGCACATTTTGTGCATGTTGCAGAGCCTAGCAATTGGAGCTTATGTAGGTTCAAGGCCATTGATGTGGGCATTGACTGTCAGCTTGGTGTTGGGAACAGCTTATTCAGTTGATGTAGGTCATCACCTCCTTTATATTGTACCTTCATGCACATGAGATGATACAAGATAGTCTGTAAACTTGGAGATTGGTGCATAACTGAAAAACTTTGCTATTAGGAAACCAAGATACTGAGCTTAACATGCATCATCTGAATCTTATTGACATTTTCTGGGTTTGTGAACAGCATCATCGATCTTTCTTCATGCTTTTTTTTCTTGAAAGGTTTCTCAGGAGTGATAGTATAAGAACTGCATGTACATTGTGTGGTACAAATGTATAGCAGTTCCAAGTGGAGGTAGAATTTTGGCACTAATTTCCTCCTCTCATTTGTGCCATCTTCTCCAGCTTCCATTCCTAAGATGGAAGAGATCAGCTGTTGCTGCTGCAAGCTGTATCCTGGTGGTTAGGGCTATTGTTGTTCAGCTTGGGTTCTACCTACACATGCAGGTGTGATTCTGCTCTTCAGAGTGGCAATGCAGCTCCTTCTGGTTTCACAAGAAACTCCAGAGCCCGATGTTGCTCATATGTGTGTACTGTATGAACTGATCTCCGTTTCATGGAAAATTTGTTAAAAGTGGATGGCACAGACAAGGTATCCCAGAATTCAGTCAAACATTGGCAAAACTTAGTTGTGTTCATAAGGCATTGATGGCACATAGCTTTGTGGAAAACTGGAGTGAACTTGTTCTTTTGCTTTGGAAGCAGGCCTCTGTATTTAGACGAGCAGCAGTTATGACAAGGCCTCTGTGGTTTATAACAGGCTTCATGTGCTTTTTCTCCATTGTTATAGCCCTTTCCAAGGTACTGTAGGGTTTTTTTTGTGTGCATAAGTTTTTGATTTATTCATATTCAAGCACCTGGAATTCTTGCACCTGACAAGTATTTACAGTAAGTCTCATAGAGTTTGGTAGAAAGTCTGTGAAGGTTTTATCTAAATGTATTTTCTTAACCACCTGTCTCAGGATATCCCTGATGTTGAAGGGGATAGAGTCTTTGGAATCCGCTCTTTCAGTGTTCGAATGGGGAAGAAACGGGTAAGCTTCTGCAAATGTACTAGTGCTGTCACTTCTCTGTGATTTGTTAACAGTTGTTACCCACATACTCCTGGTCCATCAGTTTTAATGGCCATCTTCATGCTGTTTCTGGATGCTTAGCTTGGAAAGACCACTTGACAGGAAGGGAACTCACATCCATTAAATGCTTACAAGCAAGTGTCTATATGTTGTGCTGGATGGAGCAGGTCTTCTGGCTTTGTGTTTGGTTGCTACAGGCTGCCTACACCGCTGCTTTGGTTGTTGGATTAACATCACCAACATTGTGGACTAAAGTTGCCATGGTTACTCACAAACCTTCTCAGCTTTTCCAGAATCCACTACCTGACTCTCATAGCTGATATTCATTAAATAACTGGTTATCAAAACAACATCCTTAGTTCCTAAGATGTGTCATACTCTGGTTGTGATAGGAGGCCCCCATGTGCTGATGATCCCTTCACTAGCCTAATCAAACTTTGGACTGAGGGAAGTGCTTGACATCTGCAGGGTGTAGGCCATGTTGCATTTGCCAGTATTTTGTGGATGAGGTCTCAGAACGTGAATTTGAAAAGCAAAGCTGCTATTGCAGCATGGTACATGTTCATTTGGAAGGTCTGTAAATGCTCGCTACTGAACTTTGCTATATTTTATGTCATGCATGCCCATTCTTGCCGTGTTTGTTTTGTTTTGCTGGAAGTGACTTTCAAGAGTTATTGTGTAGTTTCTCTGCAATCTTATAGATATGGACTTTCCTAAATGTTCATCAAACCTCTGGACATCCTCACTGTCACTGTATGAGTCAGGGAAGCAGTCACAATAAGCTTTGTATACTGCAGCACCATATGCATCCCTGCAGTTTATGTTATGATGGTCAGCACAACTGACAATTGTGGTTTTTGCATCCAGCTATTTTATGCAGAGTACATACTCATTCCCTTCATGCGATGATTTTGGTTGAGGCAAACCTTGAGCTGGTTCATGACTGCTTTGCCTCAAGCAGTGATATTTTACCATCTGCCAAACATGTGAAGTGACTACAGATTCAAGTCTCCAGTGTGCCATAACATAGTACTTCCCCTCTTGCCTCCGAGGTGACTGATGTGTCTTTTTTGCTGCTACTTAAACTGTGAAAAATGAATTCAAAGATTTATGTGTCCTTTTATTCTTGAGCAGGTTATGTTCATGAAAATGTGTTTAAGCATGAGAACATCCCCAATCCTTGGGATGAACAGTCCTGTTATGCAAGAAGTGGATCACCAAAAAGAATTTCTGTACCTAGATGTGCAGTCTTGTGTGAACTTGGAACAGACATCAATTGATGGAATTAAGTGTGTGCAACCAAATTGTGGGCTTGATGCACAGTGAATTGGAATCCAGTTACAATCGAATTTGCAGATTACACACCTCTGTTTATCGCAAGCAAACAGTTGGAAAGAGATTCTTACGCCAGTTTTGCAATTAGGTTTATTATTCCAGCGGCAACACTCATACTAGTAACGGTATTAGTTATTACATGGATCTCTGTCTCTTTGTGACCTTCGAAATGTTGAAAATGTCACTGCTGTGTGCTGTTGAATAAGGTACTGAAGATTTTACACCAGGCTCCAAAGTTAAATGCACACGGTAGTGCTAAAGGCCTGGATTGGTGTAGACGCAATCAATATTCACAGTGTCTGTATTAGTTTACCTATCAAGAGTTAGATGCGAGATGATCGAAATTGTTGGAAAAAGTCCTCCTATTGATACTTGGCAGACTTGACTGACATTCAATAAGTACTAAGGATTGTTTCCTTTTAGCCATAAAAATCTGAAACCATCACAATAAAAAGTTACCCAAATCTGAATAACTTGGTTGCATTGTCATATTGCTCTAAATAACTGCATCTCAGTACTGCTTTCCACAGCTGAAGTTTCTCCCATTTTAAGAGAACATCAGAGAGTAAAGACATAAAGTTGACATACAGAGTTGGTTATGTATCATGATAGGCTTTGTGCCTGTGGCTCTAAATTATACATTCTGCTTCTGTACCCCATGCATTTGCCTTTTAAGTAGAAACTCAATACCAAATATGGTACTGTCATCCACATTCAATACCAAATTGACATCTCTCTAAATTCTGAAATTTAAGCTGGAGTACATTGAGGCTGTGAGCCACCCACCATAGACCATCAAGCATGCACCAATTTTGCAAGAAAAACAAAAACCCAAACTTCTCTCTGTCAAGACATGACTGATTGATCCTGAGGAACTTTTTTTATGGAGCCTAGAACAAAATAGTTATTGCAACTAGAAACTTGCTTTTGGCAGGAATCTCATATTTTTAGACACACAAACGAACCTATTTCTGATAGAAATGCTGCTACAATCCCACAGCATTCCATTCCACTGCAAAGGCAAAAAAACAATTACTGATACCATCATCTCTTTGCCAAAATAAGAAAATGGAAGTTTATACAACATAACCTTCACAGCTCTTACCTCAAAAACAATCGAGGAAAGTTATATCTATAAACTACTGTGTGGATAGCAAAAAACAGTCAACCTACTTCTTTGATCAAGTTGGAAGTATCGCAATGCGCCCTTGCAAACAGAGGACTACACTGTGTGTCACAGGAGCAAAGACATCTTAAAAATGTAGAACACTGGAGGGTTCGTTGAATCAAGAGAAGTCTGGATCACATTATGCCCTCAGAGAGAGTTACCAAGAGCCCTCAGCTCCTTTAGTTGGGTTACGGAAAGCCTCTAACTCCCAATTTACCTTCAATGCAAATGGCTCTGTGATGGTAATACCACCCTCTGTAACATTGGCCATCTACATTCATCCAATACAACATCTGATTAGCATGAAAGTTTACACAAAGTTTTAAGTCTTGAGTTTGCAGATGAGCTCTAGTTGTTGCTCTTCAGCATGCAACACAATTCCTCAGAGGAATGTATTTCATAACTTCCTATCGTTCAAGTCATCACCTGAGTTGGAACAAAACCAACCTTGACAGAGAGAGGGAACTCAAATGTGATGTGCAAATGCCAAAAATTGATAATGATAAACAGCATGAATGAATGAAGAGGATGAGTAAAAAACCTGAAACTTATTGATGGCAGACCGATCACGGTAAAATAAGACAAGCAAACATTTCTCAAGAAGCTTGACACCTTCCTCCAAAGTCAGGTCCTCTTTCCATTCATCCCGGAAGATTGGCCGTGCCAGGTGATTACCAAATCCAGTGGCAACATGGTTGTCCTGGAAATGAACCCCAATCATACTTACCTGATAGAGTTCCCAACCCACCATAATGCACAATTAGGAAACTAAGAAATACCTGATAATCCAGGTTGAGACAAGGAAGTTAACAACACCCCAATATTATGATGGCTCTCAAAGCAGACTGGGTCCCATTCACATACAGAAGTATGAATGGAACTGAAGCTGCCAAAAAGGAAACGTACACTGTGGCTTTTTGAAAATTCCAAAAGTGGACAGTCTTCAGTCATTTCAGTTGATAAAGGAAGAAAAAGTACAATACTGAAAAGTCTAATTTTAGCTCCACATTAGCCCTAGGAGCTAAAAGAAACTCTGGGAGATAGGATCTGGAAGCAAGCTGACTGGTTCAACATAAACAAGGTGTAATATCAACTTTTCAAACAATTCAGGACAAAACATTGAAGTATGCAAACAGGGTCACAATGCATGACATACCATGCCCAAGTACTTTTTCCCCTTTTTAATGCCGCCAAGCACAAGGCTATTCCAGAGAGGATCAAACTTGTTACGGCGGTTGTACATGACACGGTTAAGGTAGTTGTGGATCTCAAAAGGGCCTAGCTTGTTGCCATCATCCCACATCCAATCCTCAGTTCTGCCATTCCACTAGAGGGTTAATCCCAATTCCTTCAAATAAAAAACATTTGACTAAATTTCCCTTTATAAGAGGGGGCTACACATGAGCAGGAAAATCTATTTAACATCCAAGAAACCCAAGCCTAATTGGGCCATTCAAACTAGCAGAATTTAGCAGAATACACCACCACATATCAACAAACACTTGTCAAAAAGCCACATCTGTTCCTAACACTGAAGTGACCAATCTCTTCAAGGGCCCCTGGGGCAACTCCTCCTTTCTGCAGTTTCTGCCATGATTTGAAACATTAACTACTCATAGGTCTTAACCATGGTGCAAGAGAGTCCATGTGATGAACTCTGGCAATTGGGTGAAGACCAGCAGATGTCCCCATTCAGACACACCATCATTTGAACCGAATATACAATTCTTAGTATTGGCTTTTACCAAGGCGCTTACCAATCAGAGGAACACTTTTGATTGCCCAAATCGTACAATGTACAACCACTTGTCACTAGTGTTAAATCTGTCAAATATGTTGTGCTTAGTGTGATGATGACACAGAAATTTAAAAGACATACATTAGCTCATCCAGAAGATTGGTGATGGCTTGAAAATCACTGATCTCTCCACTTGCCCCAAGAATTGTATTATCCCCAATTCGCTTCAGACGCTCCACACTTTTGTACCTCACAGTTGACCCATAAGACCCTGCATACCCAGAAACAGTACTGCTCAATGAAAAAATAGCAGATCATTACTGAAAAGTATCGTGTCACCCCCACATGATTTAAATGAACACTCAAGAGGTTGAAATTTTCTACTGTGATAGATGGCATTAAATAAGTCTGCGATGGATGGAGGCTAATGTCAAGCACTGACCAATGTACTAAGTTTCTGTCACAAGACTGGCAGTAATGGGACAACTGAGCCATGATTCTGGCTAGGCTAGATCAAACCCAAAAGAGAAGGAGATGACCAAAACCCCCAACAAGAAAAAGGAACACAAAAAGAAAGAGATAGAGCAAAAGAAAAAACAGGACAAGAAATGGGAAAACCTAAAAAAGAAAAGAGGAAGAAAAGAGAGAGAAACAAGAGGAAAAATTAGGGAGCAAAAAAATTCAAAGAATAATGGGAAATCAGGATCTAGAAAGAGAGTACTCAGGAAAGGAACTTGATAGTTTGAAAAGTTTTGAAAATCTTGTTTATTGAGCATGTTTTCAAATTATAGTTTGATACCAAGGCTGCCATCCTCCAACATTCACATATAGAGGTGACAGGGTATTCAGTACTCCCCAAAACAATTAGTGCAGCTTATTACACATTCACCAGGACCAAGTTCTATGACATGGCCAAAATCACAGTTCTGGGAATGCTCTAAAAGCTGGCAACAAAGACAAGTGAATTTGCACAAGGAAAAGTCACCTTCAGAACTAGATCTATGAACAGAAATTTTAACTTCTGGATGACATGAAAAGCCTTAGTAAGCATTAATAGTCATTACCCCATCACTCATAAGCCACCTGATCACATGCAAAAGGATAAGTTACACCAGTAGAAACCTGCAGTGTCGGATGCAAGCAATATGCCATCTTTGTATTTGATTCCAAGCACTGATGAACCAGTCACATAAGGATACCTACCACATCACACAACCAGGACCCATCAAAATATTTAAAAGAAACTTCTCCAGAATCATCAGACCTAAATTCCAACCATCTGCAAAAAACTCTAAAAACCACTAGAAGAAAACATGAACACAATCCCATTCAGCCACACATCAACCCTAATTCTTCAAAGAACCTAAAATGTCCAATCTGCCAGAAAATCACAGAAAGCTAAAGCTAAAATAGTTTGCACTGACATGATTCAGGTCTAGTTCACCGGTTCACAAACCCCCACACAAGAGATTCAAAACATGCTCAATAAACAAGATTTTCAAGGTTTAGGTTTGACTGAAAAACCCTAAAACAAGACTCTAATTTCTTTTTTTTGTTTTGTTTTCTTTGAGGACTGAAAAGCAGAGTGGGAAAGAGAGCAATGAAAAACTCACTGGGTATGTTTGTTGGGAGTGGGCATGAGGCTGAAGTTATGGGAGGGTCCATCAAGAGACCTGTCCACATAGTTCAACTCAGCTGCCTTGTTGTTGCCTCCATTTTCTTTGGCCCACGCCATTGCAGCAGCACTTCCGCGACAAACTGGACACAACCCACCAACCTACACAGAGCCAGGAACAAATCCCACACTTGCGATCAGTTGGAAAAAGGCTTCCAAGTTTCTGGAAAATCGCGAGCAAGAACAAGAGCCGCTGGGGGGAGACAGAGCGCGTGTTCTGTGTGTGCGGGAGAAGTGTGGACCAAGACAAAGGTCAGTCACAGAACTAGGGCATCCAGGTCTCAAACGAGAGGTCTATACTCTTCGCCCCTCAAATCGAGCCATCATCGAGGTCTCAAATGAGAGCTCAATTTTCTTCGCCCCTCAAATCTCCGCAAAGACAACACTCGGTCACGGCGCTAGGGCATCCCGGTTTCAAAACGAGAGGCCGACTTTCTTAGCCCCTCGAGTCGACCCCTCCTCGAAGTCTCAAATGAGCGCTCAATTGCCTTCGCCCCTCAAATCTCCGCAAAGACAACACTCCGTCACGGCGCTAGGGCATCCAGGTTCCAAAACGAGAGGTCGATTTTATGAACCCCTCGACTCGACCCCTCCTCGAGGTCTCAAATTAGCGCTCAATTGTCTTCGCTCCTTTCCAATCTCCGCAAGGACAAAGCTCAGTGACGGCACTAGGGCATCCAGGTCTCAAAACGAGAGGTCGATTTTCTTAACCCCTCAAACTGAACCCTCCTCAACGTCTCAAATGAGAGCTTTCCTCAAATTCGCCCCTCATCGAGGTCTCAAATGAGAGCTCAATTTTCTTCACACATCAATTTGACCCCTCCTCGAGGTCTCAAATGAAAGCTCAATTTTCTTGGCCCATCAAAATCGACCCAGCATCCTTGAGGTCTCAAACGAGAGGTCAAATTTCTTAGCCCCTCAAAATGACCCATTGGTTTTTTTCGGCTTTCTCCACCATCTATGAAATTGGGAGTTCAGCTCCTCATCTAAGCAAAAGGATTTCCACTTTCCTAATGCCCTAATGCATTAAAATATTACAACAACAATGTGATAATGTACATGTCTCAAATGAGAGGTCAATATTCTTAGCACCCTTAAATTGAACCCTTGAGGTCTGAAATGAGAGGTCAAATTTCTCAGCCCCTCAAGGGCAGCTTCAACACATGTCTACCAAATAATTAATTAAATTTGAAGATTTCATGTCAAAAAATAAAAAAATAAAAAAATCTTAAAGATTCTCCAATTTCCTTCACAATTTATTTTTTTTAGTGAAAATTTCAACATTTCTGAAAATAATATAATTAGGATTGAATCATTTAACAAAGGCATCATTTCGATGCCTACACTATTTTGCAATATATAATTGTCAATGAATGACACTAATTGTTGACGAATTTTTCAAAAGTTTTGGTGGCAACAATGAATGTGTGTAATTGTGAAAGAAAATGTGACACAAGATTAATGTCAAATACAAAAATAATTCTCATGTTACCTTAATTTAATGATAGTTGCAAGTTATGTCAAAATACAATGCACACATCAAAAAAATAGGGTTGGAAATTTGACAACATTCAAATGGCTAGTCAAATTTCATTGCTAGGCATGGACAATGAAGATTTTGGGAGCAAAGACAATGAAGATTTTGGAGGATCTTTGATTCTTGTAACATTAGGTCAATTGTTTTAATGAATCTACTCATTTGGGTTCACATTCTTTAGGGTTTTAGGGCTTAGGGCATCTATAACCCTAACCCATCTCCATAACAAGGTTTTTTTTTTCCCTTTGTGAGTTGTCTAATGTGAATTTTAAGCAAAATTAAAAACAACAATTAGTGTCCTTGAATTGTTCCTCACTTTGGACAAACTTATGGTTTATAATTGTGACAACTTGGGTTCAATTTGGGATTATTCATAACCTTATCATATGAGAATCTCACAAAGTAACACACTAAATTCCAACTGGAATAAATAGTAAGAAAAAAAGGAGCTTGAAAATTAGTTGTTTAAGTGCACCATGTAAACTGTCAAATATGCACTTTATTTTTGGACTCAAACTTCTTTGCAAAATTGCTCAAAAGAAGGTCGTTGCGAAAGGCATAATACTCTTCGAGTGAGCTTTTTGCCCATTGCTGGCAAAAGCAGGCATCCGTTACAGCCAAGCATTTCATCGGGAATGGCCCACTTGGCATTCTATTCATTGCAACCAAAAACTGATGTCGGGGTTTAATTCGCTGCTCAAGTGAGAGGCTAAAGTATGCTGGGAAACTTGTCACCATGTCTACATTTCCCTTCAACTCCTTCACTAAATAGTCATACTTTGGTTTCAAGCAATTCTCTACAGAAAGAGATAGTACCTGCAAAGAGAGCCCCCCAGAACTTTGCTGTAAATTTGAGACTAGCAAATTCATGTGGGATACATGACATCATATAGACTTGCAGTCAATAGTTTGGAACTGTTTGTCAACTCAATTTTGTTATTTGCAACCCTATACCCTAAAACCCTAAACCTAAACCCAAGAAGCAACAAAAAAAAGGTTCTGAAAAGAAAACCCAGCAAAAAGGTCACCTTGCTATTGAACATTAGAAGCAAAAACACAAATGTTTCCCTCAATTGTTTGCAAAAACTACATGAATGCTATGTTGGGGGGGGGGCGGGGGGGGAACAACTTACTTGTGTTAGTCGGCTCAAGACCTTCCCAACATCTGCCTTGGTCATGCCAATACTTCTGAGGTAGTTTACCCGTGGGCGGATGCCATCCTGCACACTGTAGTGCAAAAGTTGAGGGTGACGAGTCACCATTTTTGCCAACCGCTCTTTAGAGACACCCATTTTCTTTGTGAAAAACTCCACTCGTGGCTCTAGTGAATCTTCAATACTTTGTGTCAGTACCTGCAACAATTCACATAATTTGAGCAGGAAATCTTGAGCAGGAATCTTGTCACAGAAACCTGAACAAGTTTGAAGGTTGCCATATTTGACCCCACCAGACCAGTCACCCAAGTTCAATATATTTGAGGAACTATTTGTAAGTTAGGCAACAAGCTTGCTATATGAGCATAAAGATCAGTGCACTAACCTGGGGACTTCGTGTGATAATAAGACCCATGTCGGCCTCTTTGACCCCCACAGTATCAACTAAGTACCTGACTCTTGGCTTTAGCGACCTCTGTAAACTACACTCAAGTAAACTTGGAGCGACAGTAATAACCCGCCCAAATGCATTCTCTGGAAGACCCAAGCTCTTAAGGTATTGGATTCGTGGCTTGACAGCACGCTCCACTGTATATTCTATGATTTGTGGGTGCCGGACAATCAACTTTCTCAAATGCTCCCGCTTTACACCCAAGCTTACAAGAAACTCGACCCTTTCCTGTACTGCAGTCACATTCGCTTGAAGACATGCTTTATGTCGGTCAGCAATTCTTTGGAAATCGCCCTCACATATACCTAGAGTGGTTAAATACTCCATCAATGGTTGCCACTTCCTCTCTAATCCTAGCTCCCTTGCCAAGCGCTGGAACACTGCATCTTCCAAACTGATGCCTTTTATCTGTTGCGGTTTGAAAAAGACGAATCATAAAGATGAAGAATCTTGAAGATAAAATTGATTGATCCAATTGCAAAGATGAAGAAACTTGAAGACAAAATGGATCATTCCAATTGCAAAAGATGAAGAATTGTGAAGACAAAAATTGATGGATCTAAATTGCAATTGTCAAAGATGCATTTTGGATCCTCAATTATACACTCATGTGGAGCACCAACCACAACATTGTCATGTTGTGCTAAAAGAGAAATTGATGCAAAACTTCCACTTACAGATAAATAACAATGTCCAGAAATCCTTGACCCATTTGGGTATTGAAATATTGTTGCTTATTATTATTCCCAAATGCCACAAAAGGAGAAAGATAGGCAAAATGGTCAATAAAATTGTTCAGAACAGAACCACACATTGAGAGTTAACTGGTGCAAAAACAAGGGGAAATGTCACTTTTGTGATGAAGAGTTGAGAATTGAGTGCACAAGTACCTGTTCTGGTGGAGGTATGCCATATGGCTCAAATTGCTTGTCAGTAGAGCCCCTCATATCTAATACATGAGGTTCCACAAAGAGATTCTGCACTTCCTTTCCTCTTGCGCTGGCATTCCGGAGTTTTTGGCGCCAGATAATTTGATAAGCTTGTTCTTCCCAGTCATTTAGTGATAGTTTTTTGGATCGAAGAAATCCTGCTTGCTGTTGCAACTGCATTGGTGTCACATTCCTTGATTTTGGACTAGTTTTACCTGATCCCATAATCCAGCACATTGACCCAAAATTAGCTGAAAATCCAAACCCAAATCTTTTGGGGTTTTTGACGTTGGTGCTGTTATGAGTGCACTTGATCTTTACCTGTAATGGCAAGGCGAGGAGTTGACTTGAAATCCTCAATCATTTTCACAGCAGTGGCCCGAGAAGGCACTTTGGTTTCCAGCCTTTTGAAACCAGCTTTTCCCCGCTTCTTAATCTTGCGGTGAAAATTCGTGTTCTCAGGATCAATCTCATCATCTGTCCATTGCTCAACCTCCTGCATCCACCCCAAATCAGCAGGGGAAAAAGAAAACGATGACTTTCACAGCAATGACTTGAATTTTGAATTAGACATTTCAAACTACCCATATGCAAAATGCAAGACTGAGAATTCACCTAACCATAGAGGAAGAATGATTTGTCTGAAACTGAAGGAAATGATTTCTTGACCTAAATCTGGGTACACATGCTAAAGGAGCAAAGGTTGGTTGTCCATGGGGTCGCAGAAAGGCTTACAGGAGCGACCGGATCAGAGAGTGCGGGGATTGTTTCCTCCTCGAAATCCAAAGTGGAAAGAGCATCACGAAATCGGGACTTTCGGTTCGGCTTTGCAATTCTAGCATTCCATTGCTGTGAAGCTGCTGCAGCTTCAACTCTGGTGAAGGAGTGATGGGATTGACGCCCCTGTGGTGATACATGGTGGCCGTGACTAAAACTTCCGGCCGGCGGCACTTGTGCTGTTGTTGTTCCCCCGCCCCAATATGCCGATGCTACTGCTGCCATACTACCCAACAAACGAAGCTCCGACATCGCCACCACTATTACTCAAATACCCAATCACCAAAAAATTTCTTTCTTTCTTTCTTTCTTTCTTTCACAGAGAGACAGACAGACACAGAAAGAAACACACCCTCTTCCAATGATCACAAAAACTAAATACCCAAAACTGTAACAGGTGCTACTGCTCTTAATCCATCAACACACAGAAAAAACTCCAAAAAATAAAATAAAATGTACCCATCACACAAGAAGAACAAGAACAAGAACAAGAAGAGCAGACCCAGCAATGGACTTCAACTCTCTTCTTCTCCCATCAAAACGCTGCCACAAATGCATCTTTTTGACACCCAAACTCAAGAATGCTTTCTGTTTCTTGTTGTTGATGATGATGATGCTGGGATTGTTGAAAAGATCACGGATTTGCTAAGCTCTGAGGAAAAGAAATGGCAAAGAAAAAAAGGAACAAAGAGCTACAAACTTTCCAAGACCCAATTTTGTTGTGCACAAAAACCACAGAATCCAAAACATCATAATCTCCCATACTGTTTTTCCACCTTCCTTCTTATCACAGACCACAGCTTTTCATCCAACACCAGCCCACACTAGGTACATCTTTTCATCCTATACCAGCCCCCATCTTATCACAGACTAGGTACAGCTTTTCATCCGTCACCCACACCAACGAAGATTCTTATCTCAACTTGCACTTTGGATGGATGCCTACTACTACATATTGCATTCATTCATTCATTCATCCAGGTTAAGAGAGAAACGACCTCCTCCTCCTCCTGTTTCCTTTTTTCCTTTTCATTCATCCAAGTTGAGAGTTAACCTACTCATAGGTCATAGGTCAGATTTGGCATACATTAATTAAAAATGAATGTGCCGAAAATTTGTGGAAATTTTAGAGAAAATTGTGGAATTTTGGAAGGAGAATTTAAATCATTTTGTCCAATATTTAAGAAATTTGTAAAAATTAAAATTTGTTTGCTTCAAAGGCAAGTAAACCCATGTATATAATTGATTGGATGGAAAACATGCAAAGAGAGAGCTCCATTGTTCAAGAATTTCACCTAAATATGTCAAATTGGAGAAAAGATTGAATGAACAAGAACCAATGTGAGCGGTGCAAAGCTTGGCATGCAAACCTAGAGCTTAATGTGTGCACAAAACTTGCCAAAACCAAAAAAAAAAAAACTAGTTCTAAAGAATTTAAGAGGCAATTTGTCAAAATGTTTGGAAACTTAAAATTGAGTGTTGAAATTATTGATGCCATAATTTTGCAATGTAATATGTCGAATCTTGTATTTTACTCAAATTAACATCATTGTACTCTTGTGAAACATTAAGACATATGACTTCAATTGAGCTGCATGTGTAAAATACAATTGTTGTTGCATCCAAAAAAATTGCAAACATGTTAAAGTAAGCCAATATGCGATTACTCTTTTTTTTTTAGTGAAATTAGCCATAACTTAAAATTTTAATATATTTTTGTGAAATATTTTTTAGTTTAATGATCAATATGAGGATGTTTTTTGACTTTATTATAATAATATATTATGTTTTATGTTCTTAATATGCATTTAATGAATTTTTTGAAAAATGTAGATAATGAAAGTAAGACTTTAATTATATTTTTGGTAACTTGAAGTTGACGAGACATTAAAATGTATTAATCATTGTAGACTTTTGCATAGTTTAAAAGACCATATTTTTTCAAATCTTTAACTTAAAAATAAATTTAATATTTTACTTGGTTAGTTTTAAATTCATCTATTACATATTTTTCTTACACTAAAGTTTTTGAACTTGGTATGTAACTTCCTATAAACTTAATGAATTGCATGATGGTTTCATAATGATAGTTCAAAAGGATTTGAATTGATTTCTTACATTTATATCAAAATAAGAGGTTTTCAATGTGAAGGGTATTTTTTTAGTAGGCATTTTTGCATGCTTGCTCCGAAAAATGTATGTGAAAACACATTCATAACTTTTTAACCAATTCAATGGTTTGTAAGAAAATCATAGTTTGGACATGTGAGAGATGCTTGCTCCACAACTAAAAAAATGAAACATTTAAATGGATGAGAAACAAGCTTGTGAATTAATTTGATTTGTGTGAGACTTATCTCTTGTTTGTTAGTTGTTTCTCACAACATAAAAAGAGATTCAATTTGTCGTCAAACTTTTCTCTTTATCTATTTAGGGGCATTGATTTCACTCTTGCTATTGCCATTTCCTCAAGAAAGTTTTTAGGGAGTTGAGTACTAGTTGTGTCATCTTCAGCCTCCTTATTTTTGTTCAACTTATGTCTCTTTTTGTTGGATGATTTGATTTGCATTGATTATAAATAACACTAAATCCCATTCCAATAATTTCGATTGCTCATGACCTTATCCTTTCATGATTCATGCATATTTTTTCTATTTTGAATAATTCATTGGGAAGAATCATGCATGTTTTCTCCATTTCAAATATCTCATTGGGAAACAAGTTGAATGCATTTAGGATTCCATTTTAGAACATATGTTCCATCAAACCCATTGCAACCCATTGACATCTAAGAGATTTGTTCCTCATTTTAGTAATTTTTTTTCCAATTTTTTGCACAAATGATTTTTGGTAGCAACAATGCATGGAATACAAAAGGCTCATAAGGTCCCTCTTTCAATCCTAACCACTTTCCTTAAACAACATGTTCCAATAACTCTTCAAAAGAAACAAACCTCAGCATTCTAAATTAGGTAGTAATGATGGCACTAACCGCCTCTCAACTTGTGCACCCTTCACCCTTTCCCATTTCAATTGTGGGTAGTTGAAGTTTGAATTCCAATTTAACCTTAGATTGTTTAAATTTCAAACAATACTAGCAATGTACATAGTTAGTGTAGACCATATCATTTTTCACCACTATTAATTATTTTCTTTCTTTTTGTTTTGCACTCCCCCTTGTTTTGTCTTGGAATAAAGTTTTACAAGTTTACATCGTTGTGCTTTTTCTTAAGTGGGATAGGTAGCCATCCGAAGGTTCCATCACAATTTGTTTTACTCGTACCATGAACTGGTGGAGAACACACTTGAGATCTGAATCGACATTGGGGAAAACCACCCTTGAGATGTGAATCAAGGGTGGGGGAACACGCTATTTCCATACTACAATATGACATAGATATCACTACATTGTAATTGGCCAAAATGATTTTGCATGTATTAATTGTAAGCTAGAACTCTTCGTTTTGCTGGAAAGAACATGATTAACTTCTGGGGCTGTTTTTGGTGCATAGAGGTTTGCAGAAACAAGTTGTGCTAGGAGTATTTGGCCAAAGTGAACCAAAAGCCACTGACTCACAATGATGAATAGATGGTGGGTGGGTAGGAAAAGTACAGGCATCAAAACACAGCGATTTTTCTAACCCTAAATTTCACGGTTGCTAACCCTGACATAACAAATTCAAGTGCACAAGAAAGTCCACTACGGGTCTCACTAGTTTTGCATCCCACATTGCAAACACAAGGGACAAGAAAAATGGCACATATGGCTTGTGCAGACACTGTAGAATGTACAAGCATTTCCAACCTAGAAAATGCTTTTTTCAAATTTCATAACACCATTGATGATGCAATGATACATTAAGACAATATAAGCATTTAATTAGGAGCTTGTACCATAGACACGGATGCGCTGCTGTATTGGGGTTCGACATGAGGGGCAATCTTGCATACCTTGCTTCTCGTGAAGCTCGTTGCACTTGGTGCAGACTACCTGATGAGCACATGGTAAAAAAACGACCGACATCTCCTCACACATGCACATGACACACTCGCGCTCACGGCGGACATCCCTATGAGAGAAATCTTGGAGCTCTGCAAGCTCGCGTAATAACCTCTCATTCATTTCCTTCAAACCAAGCCTACCACTGGCATTGGGGAGTGGAACTACAGCAGGACCCCAGCGTGATGTTACCAGATGAGATGATTCTACTGATACCCTGAGGCCAGTTATCTCCTGCTCCAACCGTTGGATATCATCACGGTGACGCTGCTTGTCCGCCTCAGCTTTCCTCCGCATTGACTCTTCTTTTCTCTTAGCAGCTGCATCTGCTTGCTCTCTCGATCTCTTTTCATTGTCAGCTCGTAAAACAGCTTCCTCTTTCGCTTTCTCTTCCTGCCTCCATCTGACCTGAAATAGGCCCATGAAAGTACTATCTTGCTCAGCATCTTTCACTAAGAAATTCACACTTTCATTTGACTGACTCTAAGGGACTGTTTGAACAATTTTCCAAGACATAAAGATTTCCAGCCCTGATCTAACATATTCATACCCACAGGAAAAAAATATTGCTCAGCCAATAAAATCCATTACAGATAGAGACCCTAAACCTTATCAACAAACAGGAAACATGAAGAGGAAATGGTCGATGGAGATGAATTCTTGCCAATACTACTAGAACTATACAGCATCTGTTTTTCAGCACAGGCAGTAAAATCTAGAAATGACATGGAAAAAAGAAAATTACCTCCGCCTGCTGCTGCCGTTCCTTAGCTTGTGCAAGCTGCTGTTGCATTTGGATCAACTTACGCCTCTCCTCTGACAAATCTTCCTGTAGCTTCACCTTCTGTTTCTCCCAGGCTTGCACCCGTTTCAGACTTTTCTTTTCCCGTTTGGCAACCTCTTGGCAGATGGCAATAGATTCAGCTGAATTGAGCTTAGCAGCCTCCATCTCTGCCCGCACTTCTGCATTCTCATTCTCCAGCCTGCGCACTGCAGCATTTGCACGATCTACTTGGCCACTTGCCTTTTTCAGAGCACTTTCCATTTCTGCAAGTTTTTTCATTGTGCTGTCTTCCAGTGCTTTTTGATCCTTCTTCAGGCGCAACATCTCCTCTCTTGCCTGTCGCAGAGCCTTGAGTTCAGCCAAGTCCTTGCTCAGCCGCCGGGCAGCCTGCATTACTTTTTGCTGTGCCCATTCTGTCCGGTCTTGCAACTGAGTCTCAAGTTCTTTTACACGTATCTTAAGGCTCAGAATAGTCTCCTCATTCTGTCCAGCCACAGCCTCTGCTTCAGCCAACAGAGTCACATTACTTGTGACATCTGCCTCCCCTTGGGTACTTAATCTTGACCGCTCCAGCCCTCCATCACTGCAGCTTGAGCTCTCTGAGTGATTAGAGATTGTCAAAGAGAGCTCTGATTCCTCTAGTCCCACATCAATAGCTTCCAGATTGTCTCTATCCAGAATTTGAGATCCAATACTCAGTTCAGATGGGCCTACATGTGAAGGCATCCCAATCTGTGGTGCTGTCCCAAGGTGGTCTCCCTCAAGAGGTGAAGGACCAACAGTAGAATTACTTGCAGATGGGGTGCCAAGACCAGTTTCAGTGACCAAATCTGGTGTTTCATCTGCAAACACAACATGCAGATTATCATTGCTCACACGAGAGATCTCTGTCTTCTGAAGCACATGAACAAAAGAAACCAACTACTATCTGAAGACAAAAGCATTGAAGGACTACAAGCTTGTCCCTCTGCACTGCAGAATATATAAACCTTTTCACATGAATGACATCAGCAGCTATCTGGAGAGAAAAGCATCAATGGGCTGCTACGACAATGTCCCCTCTGCACTTTAACAGGCTATGTGTAAACCTTTTCTAGACCTCTCAAGTAAGATGCTTCTTGTATGATGACCAACAGTTTTTTGAGTGCACACTTATCATAATCTCTACACACTACCTGACAGCAGAACAAATTCTCTTCCTGCTCAATGACAATTATAAGCTTCAAAAGAGTTGAGTTATAAGATTACCTGTAACAGTGGGACAAGTCAACAGTATTTCAGCATCATTGAACTTGATGTTGCCAACCATTTCCATGAAAGTGCTCTGAGAAGAGATGGCATTTTCTGATCTCCCAAATGCCACTGCATCTCTGGAACCATCTGTTTCATCTTTCCTGTGTTCAATCTCCTGCATTTACCATGAAATTTTCACACCCTTAAATTGGATAGCTTCCACCAATGTCCATTCAGATAATGATATCAGTTCAAGAGCTGATGATTTGTAATAATTTTCATTAGTATTGAGAACTTCTCTCCATACTTACAATTACAGCCAAGCTGGAGAGAGTGAAAAAATGACCCAATAAAGTAATACTAGAGATTTCAGATCCAGCAATATATCAGCAAACAGGAGAAAGAGGAAACCCAAACCGAACAGTAGAGAGAAAACTGAGGCCAGGTTTCAAAAGCATTGACTACTCCACAAATGTTCAGTGACCTTCAAGGGCAACAGATATGGTGGTAACCAGCTACACTAATATCCCCACTGACTTCAGAGGCCCTGGCAGTGGATGGAGATCAATCCCATACATTAACAAACAGAGTAATCTTCTGTTACAAGACTGGCAGTAACCTGAAGATTTAGCCATTATGCTGGATAACTCAACAAAACATAAAAGAGAAGGGGATGCCTAAGGAAACAAGTATAAAAGCAAACAAATAGCAAAGGCAAAAGGGACAAATGAACCAGAAAAGGAAAGAGGATGAGAACAGAGAAACAGCACAGAAAGCTTTACGAATATATTCTTTTGTGGCCAGAGAAAATGGGTTTTGGAAAGCTACCCACTTGGGGTTTAAGAAGCCCCTTTAAAAAAAATTGTTTTCAAGATTCCAGATACAGAAACATCAAACTGAAATTCTTTCTTCACTTGGCAAAATTCAAGCACAGCAAGAATGGGGTACATCACCATTACATAAGAAAAGACATACCAACTGTATTGGGTCAAGATCAATTGCTTCCAAACAGGCCTGGTTCTGGCACAACAAAATTACAACTTCTTTCATTGTGGGCTTTCTGTAGGGATTACCAGACCTTCAGCAGTCTACAATTTCATGAGATCTTTCTGGAGAGATTGCCAAACCTTCAGAAGTCTACAATTTCATGATTTCTGACGTTTTGGGAAAAAAAAGTCGCAGACAAAGATTTGCTCAGAATTTCATGACAAAGGCAGCACAAAATGACTGAATTGGTGACATTTCATTGGAAGAACCTAATGCTCCATGGTACATGTATGCATGTTCTTATGTTTTCAGCATCATCTCCAATTGAAAGCAACAGAAATTCCAACATGTACAAAGAAGGACTCCTGCAGGGCTTCACAACACAATTGCTATGACTTTCAAGAGTAATTGAAGAAAGAAAATTCTTCAGAGCAGATGAGAAAGATGCAATCCTTTCCAGGGCAGATATGCTGCTGTAAAGAAAGGAAATGGAATCTTCAAAGAAGAACTTGAAACCAGAAAGACATGAAAGCTTGGGATGCTTACAGGCCTAAGGAGTTTGGCATGGGTGTGAGGGATTTCTTCCTCATCTTCAATGTCAAGCTGAGAGCTGTCATCTTCCCAGTCAAGAAAATTAGAGGGCAAGGTCAAGGACCCATGATCATGACACAAACTGGGAGAATTCAAGTCAGGAATTGCTCTTGAACGATCTGATAATTTGTGTGTAGTAGCTACTACTACTGGAGCTCCATCTGATGATTCCTCTAGAGGAGGCAGCGTAGTTGTTCTTCCAGCTGCAGCTTCCTCGCTCAACAAGTATTGGTGAAGCTCCTGGAAATGGTGACCATCCCGCAAGCTACTTCTTCGGGATGGCGATGATGATGAAGCTGCTGTTACAACAGCAGCATCATCATCATCACCATCCCAATACTCTGGTGCACTTCCTGCCGCCATAAAAGCCTAGAACCGGGGATCGACTCTCTGGTCTATGTGCTAGAATGAGGAAGAACGTCGCGGGGGTTTCCTGCAGGAAGCAGCATAAGTACCCTCCGGCGGCCCGATTTAGTCCGGGACCAGCTACTCGCAAATAGGTCAAGTCTTGCGAAGAAGAAGAAGAAGAAGAAGAAGGAGCGAATCCTGCAACCCTTGTAAAGGAAACAAAACCCCAGGAGACGAGAATTCCCTCAAGCTCTGCTGCACCTCCACGCCTGATCCGACACCCGAAAATTCCAAAACCGCCACCGCGAAATCTACAACAACAGGAGGAGATCACAAACCTTGCAGCAGCCTCCCTAGTCACAACTCCCTAGACGCAGCTCTGGAAGCAGCCTCTTCAGAGGCCGAATCTGAGGCGAATTTGCGACAGATTTCTCGAGTAAACATCCGTTGGAAAGCAATCGTTGCAGGGAACCAGCGCAAAGCTACAGGCGCGATGTCCAAAGCGAGATGCAGCGCAGCGCAGGGATCGTGAGCGCGGCTGTTGGAGACAACGGAGAAGAGTGCGTCTCTCGATGCCTGCTGTCTCCTCTCTCCTCTTCTCTCGCCCCCCATCGCATACTCCATACGGGTATTATACACTGTATTGTACGACCGTATCTATACTTTATATACTTTAGTATCGCAATATGTGTGAGTCTAAAGTTCTTTTTTTAATTATATAATATATTTTAATCTTCCTTTTTTATGTATTTTTCTTTTTTCCATTTCTTTTTTATTCCCCTTTCTTTCTTTCTTTCTTTCTTTTTTCCATTTAAAAATCCTTTTTATATTTTGACTGCCTGTTAGAATTTGTGTTTTTTATTTTCAATTTTGGTGATGCAGCCAAGGTGGCAATCATCCATAAGCTGATTTAGCCAAATTCGGCTATTAACAATGAGAGGGGAAAAAAAGAAATACCCATACATATATATATGCACATGAGTGAACAAGAACATACCCATGCAGCATAATGATGGATGGATGATCAGTGGATAAGAAGCACTTTTCTGTTAGGATCCTATCTCACATATGATGTTACCCTAGTTGTTGGTTTTTTTTTTTGACCTATTTTTAAATTTAAAAAAAAAATTATATAACTATTTAGTAAAATCATAATAATAATAATAATAATTATTATTATTATTATTATTATTATGATTATTAATGAAGAGATATCTATGTATCTATCTACCTACCTACTTCCTACCTATCTTATTGGCCCCACCACATAACCACCCACTTTTCTTACCTACATACTTGCATATTATCACCTATTTGCATCTACATATTTACTAGAACTTTTGTGACCAAAAAAAAGCTCTGAATTTATTCTAATATTTTAAATACTTTAATTTTTAAAATTTTAACCTTCACTTTGAATGGAGGTTTATCAATTTAATAATATCTCCCACTCGCTCCCCCTTTTTATTTTCCTCATATGTAACCCATATGGTTTCTCATAGTTCATCATTATTTATGTCAATCTCAAATCAAATGCTAATGTGCCTTTTCATGTCCATGTTATCAAAAAATGAAAATTATTTTTTGAAAATGTATTGAAATTTTATATATATATAAATAAAATTACGAGTCTATTACATGGATAGCTAGTCCAATTGAAACAATAGACTCCGGATAAATCCAAAGAACAAATTATGTCTTTACAATAGATGTGCACCTAAACACCCTTACCTATCTATAACCGCTTAGTCGTCCCTACCTACTCACAAACCATGTACATGTCCCTACCTATTTGTAGATCACCTACAATTCCTTCAACTATCTAGTGATTGTGTACATATGCCCCGCACGTAGGTACAAACCACCTACACACCTCTACTTGTTTACTAACCGTGTAAAGACCCTTAGTTACCTAATCATCTCGGTGTGCATGCAAGAAAATGATAATGATAATTTTGATGGAACCACAATGAAGGTGTTCTTATACCAAAAGGCTTCCACCTTAAACCCTAAACCCTACTCCTTGAATAACCACTTTTCTACAAATTGACATTCTACAAAAGAACATAAGAATGGAGGTATTGGATAGTAGATACCATCATTTTGATACAAGCCTCAATGATATTTGGTGTTATAGTGATGAAGGCATTACAAATAAACCATTTAAAGTTTTTTTACTTGCAATCCTTATATCACACTACACTCAAATCCATTCTCCCTTGACCAAACTTAAACCAAAGACATGAAGCAATTTGCCAAGACCTCATTAGAGAGGAGTCACACAAATTGTCATTTATTTGCTTGAACACCCTTAACACAATAATAATATGGTACATTGAGCAATACTCACATTGGAACTAGTGTTTTCTTTTCCCCCAAATTTTTGGGGAAATAGAACACACACATTTCACATTGAAAACAAAGAATTCCAAATTTTTTCAAGTTTTCTTCCTAAAAACTCGTCAAATAAGTAGCATTTGCCACACACAAAAAGTCATTGGGATTGCAACCTATTAAGCCTTCAATATGGCTTTATCCATTATCTCCTCAAATCCACACAACTAGGGAAATATTTTTGTTTTGATTTCAACTTGTGTGTGGCAATTTATATTCTTCATAACGTGGACAACAAGAACTACCATCAAACATGTACATATGGGTGATCTACCTAGTGACCTTGGCATCAAGGTTGTTGACATTCTAACTTTCCTTGGATAAATGGTGGTTGGGTCATGTCTTTAAGAAAAGAAAGCCCTCCACATGTTTAGCCTCTTGCACTTTTATGGGAAAATGACGAAAATGTATTAAGTTCCTAGAATGATGAACCATTGTCTAAACAAATGGTTGCCAATGGTTTTTGACCCATCCCATGATTTAAAAATTGCAAGAATTTTCACATTTCATATATGCTAGTGTAGCTTGTGCCATTGACCCAAGTGTGAACACATTCTTTATTTGTCACATTTTCAAAATTGAAAATTCAACAATTCGACAATATGAAGACATTAAAGGCTCGACTGATTTTTCTTCCAAACCCAATTTTTGCAATTCATTTAAATTTCAGCAACAAAATCCACTCAAAAATCAATATTTTTCACACCTTAGCTCTGAAAATTGTGAAATAAACTCTATTAAATCTGACTGGCTGAGGGCTTTCCAACAACACCAAGAACACACCCAAATTCCAATGCAGTTTTCAGCTTCAATTTTATTTAGTAAAATTTGAAAATATTCAAAATATGTGATTAGAAAATCTTAAGCAACCTTTCATAGTGTAGGCAATTGCGGTGATTTTTTTGAAAATTAAAAAATCATTTTGGCTCTCCTTTTTCAAAAAACAGCGAATTTCTTGCAAAATACTCTTTTTTCAAAATATTTTTCGCAAAATGTCGGGAATGCACCACCAAAAAAATCAACACCCGAGGATGGTTAGTTGGCCAAATATCACAAAGGAAAAGGAAAAGTTGGACTAATGAATATAGGTAACTTATGGGTACAACCCAAGTTAGTTATAATTGAAAACCCTAGTTGCGGTTCTCCTCCTCTCTCAAGAAGAGAAAAAATTGGTACACTACTCTATGGTGGTGGTGAAGAGTGATTTCCTTTTTGGATGAAATTTAGTATCCTGATGACCAAAACAAAGGGGGGGAGCTTGTGACAAGTACAAAGGCTTTTTTTTGGGGAAAAAATGGTTCTTTGTACCACATTATGAGGAAGAACTTTTTGAAGTTGCCAATTTTTGGACATTAGGTCGTAGCATGTCGTCAATCTATACCATGACGACTAAAATATTATATTGCCTTCTTTGACATTTAGCCAAATTTGGCTAAGTCTTCTTGTGGATGATCACCAACCCACCTTACCTCACAAAATTGAATAAATTTATAATTTAATAATTTAATAAAAATTAATCATTAAAAAAAAACACTAGTGATAATTTCAACTTTATGTAGCTAAAAGAGGGCCCTAAGAGAGTTTGACATTGCAACATCATGTCTTTGATTTTCATAGTTGAAAAACTTGCAAAATTGTTGTCTTCAACATATTCTGTGCACCTATATTTTGTGCTTTTCAAAAGTCAGATGTAGTGGTGTTTTTGGGGTTTAACAAACATGACAATTTTCTGACAATGTTCATGGTCATTGTTGACAACTTTGAAAGAAATCGACTCTTTTGCTAAGTGAAAAAACCCAAAGAAAGCATGGAGGTGTTTTTATTTATTTATTTATTTTTGCACAAGAAGTTTAGTGATGACACCATTAAGTTGAAAGATTGTTTGATGTGTTGTTTGTCATTGCTACACCTTTCAATGCACCTGATCATACTCTTAATCAAATACATAGTCATACTCCCAACCTTTCTCATTAGCCTATGTCAAATATGGTCACAAATTGTGCAAAGAATAGAAATTTTCTAAGAGCTATGGAGATTGCTGAGCATACAATTGAAAGGGCTAGTAATTGAGAAGCCAGTGGGGGGTGTGGTGTGAGGATTTCTGGGTTTAGGGTGTTTAGGGTTTAGGGTTAAACCCTAAACCCTAAACCCTAAACCCACCCTTTGGGGAGGGTGAAGCAAGCATCCACCTCATTGCTACTTCAATGAGCCAAATGGTAGTTGACATGTGAAAGTAGCCACCTCATTGTGACTTCACTGAAGTGAATGGTAGTTGACTAAGTTATATGTACATTTTTTTTTTTCTTACAACTCCTTTGATCAAGCCCTTGTCTTTCTTCAAGCACCTCCATTTGTCTCATTGTTTGGGCACATTTTTCAACTTGCATGTTTATAACTTGTAAACCGGAGGGTGGGGGGAACATGAGAGAGGGGCAAGGAGTGTTGGTGGGGGGAAGCAAAAGGAAACCCCTAAACCCTTTTATTTTGGGGCAATGAGGGTCAAATGGGTGTTTCTATTGAGAACTGCCCGTAGTTCCAGAAAATTGGGTGAGAGGCCAATCAATATTGGCTTGTTCAAAAATAAAAATAAAAACAAAAATTCTGTATGCACCCATGAACTTATTAGTAGATTGTGTTGGGGGGTGTTGAGTTTTTGGTTTTTTTTTCCTCAATCTGTTCCCCATTATGTTCCCACCAAGTTTCAAGGGGTTTCCATGAAGTTGTAAAGTTCCCAATGTGTTCCCAATAGCACCACACTTTTATTGCATATGCTTTGCCCAAAGTTGTCCTTTTTTCATCTATATTGGGTGGGCCAAATAGAAACTTTCGGACCCTCCAAAGTTTCAATGCCAATGAAAATGGCTCATTAAAAAAAGAAAAGTTAAAATTTCAAGGCACCCCCATTTAATTGAATTGAATCATGCATATACCACCCATAGAATTGCACCAGTACTTGTTGGAATTAAATTCATATTTTGTGTTGTTAGAGATGTTTACCAAAGGTCTTCACATATGTGACATGGAAGTCCTCTTGTGATCTAAAGGCATGTCTTGTAAAAGCTAAGACATCTTTAGGGTTTTTTTTAGGTGCCTTTGTACATGGGGATGTGACCATCACCTTTTGGTTTTTTGTTCTTGAAGATTGATAGTGATGGCAACTGGCAAGAAAGAAGCCATGAGTCTCGTGTGCTAGGTGATAAGAATGTGTGGAAGCATTGTGTGGGAACATGTATGGAGGAAATGCAATGAAAGATGGTGACAAGGAATGTTGATGAGGATTTAAGTAGGGAAGCTTTGGGCTAAACTTCAGATAAACTAAGTCTATTTCATTAATTTTTTATGTGTGTGATTCTATTTTTTAAAAATGATGATGTATACAAAATCTTTTTTATGTTGCATAAGGACAAGTAGTTTGTAAGATGTAGAATAGAATGTAGGAATTATGTTTTTGTTTTTTTGACCCAAAATTAGAGAATTGGAAGGGATGACAAAGTTTTGTGTTCATTGTCTGATAGGTCCCATGCTTGAGAGTTTTGGGTTGGGAGTTGGATTCTTGGGTGGGTCATGAAGAATAAAAAATTGTGGTGCACTAGGTTGGAAAGGATTTTCATCGAAAACAAGGTTTTGACATCCTAGTTTTTTGTGTTGTTGGACCATGGGATGATACCTATCAATGGACAAAAGAGAGTCTAATCCAATTTCTTCGGTCAGTGTCATAAAGGTTTATTAAAATTGATGTATGTTTTTAAAATGTAGTTATGTTGTCGTTTTGATGGTGTGATGTTAATCATTGGAAATCATGTTTCAAAAATCATATGAATAAAAAGTACTAGCAATTAGTGTGGATTGTCTTTGGAGGTTACACAACACTATTGTTAATGGCAATCAACACACACCCAATTTTGGTATTATAGTGATTTTTTTAGTGGAATTGAATAAAATTTTACTATGGTTTTAGACCATGGTTGGTTGTGATGATTTACATAAATTGGAGCACCAATAACAATACAATGGACTGAAACAGAAGAAAGGATTTGGAGGAGGCACAACATAAAGATGAAATTCAAGCTATAAGTGAATTTAACTTTCCTTTTCCTAGGTTTGACATTATATTTAGAGTTGAAGTTGTTATCAATTGATTACAAGGATTTCGAGTGGTCCATATTGTTGGATTAGATCCAGACTAAACACAAATTGGTGATTTGGCTATCCATGTGTCACATTTTGGTTTTTACAGAAAAGCTCACATTCAACTAAAAATTGATGGTGAAGCTAGGAGTTGGACAACTATTGCCCACCAACATACCAAAAAAAATTCTATCATTTTTATTTAACCCAATGAATATTGAATCACAGAAGAAAAATGAAGTAATTCCTAAAGTAGGAGATTTATGGATCCATGTAGTTGTTATTTCACCTCATCATAAAGTGAGGTTTTTCTTTCTTAAAATTGATGGGTTGTTTGTTGTAAGGAACAATGTAATTAGGGTAGAACATATAGGTGGGGAATCCAAGGCTTTGGTTTGGAGGTTAAGGAAGGATTATGAAAGAGAATGGCTTCAAGGAATTTTGAACATGAAAATAAGATGCAATATGGTTTGCAACAACTTTCTATTGGGTCTTTCCTTGTGCTAAGTGATGACCCAAACTAAGACATAAAATTATATTGAAGTGAGGTTGGAGTTGGTTGACAAGATGACTTACAGCTACCTTAAAAGTTGTTATAAAATAGAAATATGGAACTATGGATCCAAAAAAAATCAAGGTCAAGCTTGATGAGTTGAGATAACGAATGCAACTATACTATGATATATTGGAAAAATCGTTCACTAAAGGAAAAATTATGGAGGTTGAACATGGAAGAAGATTTTTGTCAAAACTAAACACAAAACTAGAATAATTTTACATATGTAACTGAACAATTAAAGTTTCAATGTCAAAGTCTTTCCTATCCAATATCATGTTATACATGATACAATGACAAATAACTACATCAAGTAAAAACAAAACATGTAAATTATTTTTAAGGAACAATTTTCAAAAGCTTTTTTTTTAAATGCTAAAGGAATTTTCCACAACACTTTTGTTTCATGATAAATGTTTGTTGTACAATGCCTCAAATATAGTATGTTGAACGTTGCCAAATTGTTTGTGTAGAATCATCAACCAAGGAAGCAAAAGGTAGCCCTTATTAGTAATCAGACAAGGTTTGATTTCTTTTTCACCTTTGTTGAAATGAAACATATTTTCATTCACTACATTTTTATATAAGTTAGAAAGGTGTAATATGTGAGCATTGTTCATTGAACCAAATAATCCAATAAAAACATCACGAAATTTCTTTTGGCAATCAACCATCACTTGTAGTTGCATGCTATAAGCTTTGGATTTGAAACAAAATCACCTTGAGGTTTTTGGATATGAATTTGTTTTACGTTGATGGCATTGTAAATAAAAGGAAAATTGGAAAATTTCTTGAACCCCCTCATCACTTCTACCAAGTCTTCCCCTTCTAACCATCAAATTTGATTTCTGAAAACGACTTTGACAAAACAAACAAATTTTCATAAAACCAAATGCATTGTTGAATTGCCAATGTCAAACAATTCAAAACAATGAAGGTGCTTTGCACCATGAACAAGCTTGTACAAAAACATGCAACATGGATTCCCATAGGCATAACACATTTATACTTTGTGTCTTTCTTTTGCATCAAATGTTTCAGTTTGATAATTAAGTGAAAAACAAAATCCATGTTCATTTTGAAATGTTCAATCCACTTCAATTATTGTATTAAATCGTTAAGAAATGTGAATACCACGTTATAGACTATCACAACCCCACTTTGAGGGAAGTGTGAGGTCGCCACTCACACTCCCAATAATGAGACTTGGGAATCCCCTAAGACCCCTGAAAACTCAGAACGTGATTGTAGGGGTCAAAACACCTCACATCGAGGTGTTCTTTATACATCGGAAAGGTCTTGAAGTGTAGATATCCGAAATGGTCTTGCATGAGCCATTTGGACATCTACAGCACAAGTTATGGGGGAAAGAAGAGCCGGGAGTCAAACTGGCAGTTTGACTTTCGACCATTAAAAGTCGGGAATCGACCCGATCCTAGTGTGTGTAAGTGAAATGTGACACACCGTTGGACAATTCTCAAGGAGAGCTACAAGTTTGCTTCAGACCTCGTCCCAATCAGAGGTCAGAGCGAAAAGTTATGAACGCCCAAAGTCCCAAAAGTCCAAACCGAAACAGTTTCGGAACTCCACTTTGGGAGTCCCGGGAAAAAGTGTCATTCGGATGTAAGTGCGGCGGAGAGACGCAAAGAATACTATATGGGGGAAGGTGGTGGCTTCCCTCGAGTTCGGGCCGTGGTGAGTCAAGTGAGTCCAAGGTTGCCCGTGGCTTGTCCCAACATTGAGAGTGTGCAGAATGAATTTTAACCAACTTGTTGGTTGGTTTTGGATGCAAGACCGAATAACTAAATAGCTTGACCCTCTTCCTAGTTTAATCCTAGAGCTTTCAACACGCCCCTCTCACCCCCTTTAGTGCTGGAAGCTGGGAGCGGCACCAAGTTCCAACTATTTTCGCTCTTTAACATAGTTGGACCCTTTTTGGGTCTAACAAGGAACTTGGGGGCGCGTTATAGACCTAGTTTTCACCCCATCGCCAAGGTCTTTATCGAACAACAAGTTGTAAAGACATAACAACCTTTATTAATGTAGAACCACAAAGTTCATCATGATGTAGAAACATGATTTGTTCTTTGTAAAACATAATGGAAATTGACACCTTGAGGATGCTAAGTTGTTCTCATGGAAAAAAAGGAGACACTCATGCACTTGCAAAACAATTTAAAACAAAAATGCCAACAACACTACCTTCAAAGCCCGCATGCTACAAAAACTTCTTGCAAGAACATCACACAAAAAAATTAAAAGATGTAAAAGAAAAATTCAAAAGAACAACAACAAAACAATGTAACTATGAAACTATAGATCAAAAAGCAAGCAAGAAAAATATGGAGCTATGTGGATCTGCAAAGTGAAGAGCAAGATTGAAGGTGATCTATGAAGTTGCATAGATTTCCAAAGCGAATAACAAGAATGAAGGTGAAATTGCAAGTAAGCAAAAAAATGATGGAGCTACACGAAGTTGTGGAATTGCAAGTAAACAAGAAAATGATGGAGTTGCATGAATCTATAGACTTGTGAGTAAACAAGAGGGTGAAGTTGCAAAAGGTGGGCTCACAAGTTGTGTGGGTTGTAAAAGTGAAAGTGGAGCTACGAAGGTGTCAACAAGAAAGAATCCAATAATGATGAGATAAGACACTGCACAATGCAAAATTTAACAACACCGCTCTTAAATAGTGACAATGAAAAGCAATGATAACATTGCACATAAAGATGTTAATGGAAGGTTTTAGAACAAAGGTACATCAATAGTGATAAGTTGTTGTCATCACTTTCCATCGTAACCCTAGAAACCCTAAGTGTAGGTGCTAACCTACTTAACTTTTTGATTAACTTACCCCTATGTGTGAAGAGGCCTTTATACATGTTCAAGCAAGTAGACATGCTATGAAAGGAATTTGATAAATTTGACTTTCATAGTTGGTCTATAGCCAAACATTACTGAATCTCCTTGTGGATGCTCACCAATGTGGCAACATCACAAAATCAAAAATCAAGAGGAAAAAAAAAAAAAACAAACAAAAAACCACTAGAACTTCAATTGGAATATTTAGCCAAATATGGCTATAAACCAGAAATAAAATACAAATATTAACACTGTGTTTGCCTACACAATGAAAACAAAATATATGAATCTAGTGATTTTTACTCCTCTTTTCCTCCCTTCTGTCATCTGAAAACCTCCAAAATGATTTTTTTTTCAATTTTTGGCGAAATTTCGCCAGTGAAAAAATTGATGGAACTTATATTCCATGGTAGGTACCTATCTATCTATTTGGTGCCAGAACTGGTTGCAGGTCGCCACAGGGATTTTTTTCCCATAATTTGTGATGTAACTGAACTGGCAATCATCCCATAATACAGTTTAGCCAAATTTTCCTATAAACATTTTATGAAAGTTTAAAAAGTTAAAGATTCCTTCACATTTTTGGCTACAAGCTAAATATGAAAGTAGAATATTTTAAACAACCTTCTACAATTTTTTTGCTACATACCTGAACCATGTACAGAAGAAATGTGGCGATTTTTTTCATAAATTTTCTTCAAAATTATGGCTATTGAAAATCTCAAAAAAGCACTTGATTTTAGAAGTTCTAATTTTTAATATAGTTTATTTGGCTATATGTAGCCAACCAAGAAAAAATAAATGCTGCTGAATCTCAGAGCAATAGCTGATGATGGTCTGGATGTTCATAGCTGATGGAGCTGCTTTGCAAATGGCATGAATTCCCAACAAAAGATGCTTGCGGTGGCACAATATGATCAACAATCTCAAGTGTAATGCAGGGAATTTCAATCCCACATTCCTGAAAGCTGGAACCAACTATGATTGTCCTCGGGCGGGGTGTACTTTGCAAAATGAACATCAATTTTGAGGAATGAAGCCATTGCAATTTGGTATTTTTGAGCTTGCAGAATGATCCAAGTATGTAGGTGGTAGGTTTGTTGCCTTGAGAGAGCTTCCCAGGTACTTTGCAAAATGAACATCCAATTTGAGGAATGAAGCCATTGCAAATTCAGTGCTTTTGAGCTTGTGGAATGATCCAACTATGTAGGTGGGTGGGTTTCCTGCCTTGAGAGAGCTTCCCAGGTACTTTGCAAAATGAATGTAAAATTTTGAGGAATGAAGCCATTGTAAATTCAGTACTTTCAAGCTCACACAATGATCCAACTATGTAGGTGGTGGTTTTCCTGCCTTAAGAGCTTCCATATCTGCTTCTAGAAGTACCTGGGAAATCACAAAGGAAATAGGGTTTTGGCAACCAGAAGCATAAAAGAAAAGCACAAAAGAACTAAAGGATTTCAGTGATGATATCTGTGAATGGTTTTTGACATTGTACCTCAAGTGCCTTAAGCAGGCTTTTTTGTCTTGTGCGATCAATTTGCCATGCTGCCAGCTTGTTCCCAGGTATGGCTGTATCAAGCTCAGCGTTATGATCCTTCTGGATTTCAGAACTTGCACATTTTTCTGCTTGTCCATCATTCAAGCTCTCTCCCTGCAATCCTGCTGTTGATACCTTATTATCCAGATTGACTCGCTGGAGAGTACTTTGGTATGATTTTGCAGTAGGGAGTACTATACATTCATCCATTTGCGTGTACGAGGCCTTGTTGTCCTGCTTCTACTCACACACCAATGCATCAGAGACATAGAGTTCACAGGCTAATATGCAATCACGTCATTTTATGACCACAATCTAAACAAGCACGGAGACAGACAAAGTGTCAGGAGCTCCATCTCTACGGGTTTCCTTTGCTCAAGCAATGTCAATGGCTGGGCTACATCACCATGTGACCCGAAAACTGTAGACAGCAATAAGAAGGTTGGAATACAAAGTGGCAACTTCTCTTAACAAACAATTCAGACACAAGGAAGAACATGGGCTAGAATTCTGTATCTTTCTCAAACAATCTGTATCTTTCATTTTGTTTGAGTGGGGGAGGAGAGGGGTAGTTGGTTACAGCAACAGAAGAACACTGGAGAATCATAACTGCTCTTCAAGGACTGAAGGATGAGAGGTTTTGAAATGGGGAAGCTCATGGATGAGCTTCATGGGGGAGCAAAGGTGGCCATGTTTCATTGCACACAGTACGTGATTGCAGATGTTGAAAAGTATAGAACAAACAAACTTGGATACTTCCTGGCCAAAACTTGCATGACACAAAAAAGGCCTCTTCCTTAGATGTCAGAGATCTACTGCTTCCTTTCTAAGGTGGGGTTTCTTTGAGTGTTGGTCTGGTATCTGACTTTTTGAACATACTAGCCTAGTCCTGGTATTGGGTACTTCTTCAGATTTTCATACCAGCCTAGTCCTGATGTTTAGTACTATTTGAAACTTTCATACCCTCTTGGTATTGGGTCCTAGACTAATTTTGATTGGAGGGAGGTATGTACTATGTTTAGGAGAAGGGCCTGTACGCAGGTCCTTTTCCTACATAAAGCAGAGCTGGGATTTTTTCACTTTTTAGAAATAGTGACAGGCTGGCTGGTACCTTCTGCTGGTCAGAAGATCCCAGTACAGCCTGGCTGATACCTTCCACCGCAGAAGATCCCACTTGCTGAAAAACTGGTTTCTTCAGGCAAGTAAGGGAGCTGAACATACAAAGGAAAATATCCAGGCAGTGCTTTACGTACTATGTACCTAGAATTGAAACTGGTATAAAATTGGTACAAAGGTTGGTATTACCTAAGGTCCCTATGAGTGTTGTGTGGATATGTACTTTCAGGCCATACCCAACAGACAGGATACAAGATAAAAATGCACATGTCAAGCCCAGAGGGCCCAAGCTTGTTATAATATTAGGAAAACTAAGCCCTCTGGGCATGGTTTAGATCTTTTCTTTTTTGGAACAAAATGGCCCACAAGTCACCACTGTAGGAGGATTTTTTTTTGGAAATCGCCATATTTAAATAATAGTGAAATTATTACCATATATAGACAACAGGTTCTAGCATGTGACCAAAATATAACAAGATCCCTAAACTTTTCTACTTTCCTCTCTGACCAACTCGTAGCCAAATCTAGCTAAAATCCACCTCTGGATGTCACCAACCCACCTAACTCACCAATTTGATAAAATTTTAAATTATTATTATAATATTTTATAATATTTTATTAAATTATTAAATTTAAAAAATAATTTAAAAATAAAAAATAACAACACACACACACACACAGAGGGAGAAAAAAACACTAAGGAGGAGAAATCTCTTAAAAGAACTAAGAAGATTTATTTACCCTGTCTGCCCGAAAGCTGACGACTGCAATTTTGTCTTCGTGGTTGTTCGTCTTCTTGCGCTTCTTCCTCTTCCGCTTCTTGCGCTGCCTTTTTTTAATTTTTTTTGGGTCTTACTCGCGGCTTCTGCGATTCCAATAATTATGTGACGAATGGCGACGGGACGGAGAAGAAATCCAGTGGCATGCTGAAGACTAACGGAATTACTGATTGGATTAGCATCAGAATTAGCACCGGTGGGGTCCAAGATGAGGCTATTAGTGATGGGATTAGCATCAAAATTAGCACCAGCTGGGGCAAGATGCCGGAATCGGTGATGGGATTAGCATCAGAATTATCACCAGAGAGTGGGGAAGAGCAAGCATCTAGACCCACCCAACCAGTTGAGAGCAGCATGATGATGATGATGATGATACAATGACACGTTAACACAAAGGAATAGAAGAGGAGCAGAAGATCTTCAAAAGGGAGTTGTTGCATCAGCAAGCGAAGAAAAAACTCTTGTGGTGGTGGTGTTGTTGGTGGTTTTGAGCTCATCTCACTGGAGCTTGTTTGTGTGCTTTTTGGAAGAAGCAGTTAGTTTTCTGGACGTGGGTTCAGATTGCCTTCAGCTATGGTGGGTGTGGCTGTTGTGGTGGGTGTTGGACCTGGCTTAGGTCTCTCCATCGCCAGACGCTTTGCCCGCGAAAAATACACTGTTGCTATCCTGTCCAGAGATTTGGGTTACCCACTACCGACCTCTCTTTCTCTCTTCTCTTTTTCTGATTTTGTGAGTCTATTTTTTGGGTTGTGTTCCGGGTTTAGGGTTTGTTATCATCCTGTCCAGAGATTTCTAGTCTGCTGTGTCTGAGGACCCATGTGAATTTTCTAACTGTGACCAGTAGTGTTCCAGCTCCAACAGATGATCTGACACTTGAGGAGACACGGGGTGCACATTTTGGGATTGCAGAGAAGCTCACAAAGATGGCTGAAGACATTGCGGAGAAGGAAAAGTCTGGGCAGGTGTATGCAATTCGTATTGATTGTGCCGATTCCAAGTCAGTGAAGGAAGCATTTGAAGCAGTCAATTCTCTGGGACCTGTTGAAGCCCTGGTAATACAACTTTCCTCTGTGAAATTGGTTTTTTGTCATCTCACCAGCGTGAAAATGCTTGTTACCCATCTTCATTTTTGGATCACCTTTGCAACCCATTACAACTACTTTGCTGTCAAATACACATTTAGGGTTTGATGGTCCATACGTTGAATGATGTATTTTTGTGAAAGTACTCATGATTATGCAATTGGTATTGGAGAGATTTTATTTATTTATGGATGGGATTTGGTTTTTTGGCTAGCAATTAGTGGAATCTGTAGGCTGATGAATTTTCTTGTGAATGCACATTGGGATACTCATGCTTTTGCTATTTTGATTTTTGTAACTCCGCATTTTTAAGGTCCCTGATTTTGGGGGGGGGGCAACAACAGGGTGATAATAGACAGTTTGAGATAATACATTGAAGTGTTTTGGCTATGCAGGTGTACAACACAAATACATCATTTCCCTGGCCGCCTCCAAAGTTCACAGAGATTAATGTAGAGTCATTTCAGCGCTCAATAACAATACCTTGCGTTGGTGCTTTCCTCTGTGTTCAGCAGGTAGGGGTTTATTTATACTTGTTGCCTGAAGCTGTCAATGCTACTTTGATGCATGTTGATGTCAGTTGTCTTTGAGTTTGAGCTGTGATAAATCTTGCAATTCATCAGGTTTATCTGTACTGATGTGCCATGTTGGGAGAACAAATTTTCTATATGTTCTCTGCACAATGATAGTCAATATTTGTCTCAGTTAGTTCATCTTCAGTAATCAATTCTGCAGCTGAAATCAATAGTATCTGGCTCTCTGCTTCCTGCTTGATAATACCTGAAGTTGTGATCCCAGGTCATACAAGGCATGGTTGAGCGGCAAAAAGGGACTCTGCTTTTCACAGGAGCTACTGCTTCCATGCGTGGGGGTGCAGGGTTTTCAGAGATAGGTGCGATCTTTTTCCTTTCTCTAGTATGTCTTCCTTCCAATGAGCTCCCCCTTTTTCCAAATTTTTAGGGTAGGGGTAGTTTTCTTTTTATCTGTATATCATTGGGGAGCTTTGGAAAATGCAGCTTGTGGGAAATTTGCATTGAGGGCACTGGCGCAGAGTCTGGCACGAGAATACCAACCACAAGGCATCCATGTGGCACATATAATTGTTGATGGTATCATATCCAGCACCAGGTATCTACACCCCCCCCCTGTACCATGGAATATCTCACAGAAAATATTTTCCAGAAGTTTCAGGTGAAGCTCAATTTTCTTCTGCTCTAATTGTTTAAGGTTTTTTTTCTCAAAAATTACAGCAATGTCATGGTATGTAGCAACTATTGGAGATTGATGATGAGTAGAAACCTTGCTATGCACTGAGTGAAATTGCTGCACAGTAGGATTAGCCACTGAATAGCATGCTGCCGAACCTGATGTGGGTGCCAGGTATAACACCATAAGAGAGGAGGATGCCATGATGAAACCAGACGAAATTGCAGAGATCTACTGGCATGTTCACTCTCAACATAAGAGTGCATGGACCCATGAGTTGGATGTCCGCCCATTCCCAGAGAAATTCTAGTGTGCAGTGATACCTAATCAAACAGGTCTTAGCAGCCAGTTGGAACTGGCAGTTTGGGAAGCGGACTGAATCTCCCTTATAGAGGTCCACCAAGTTTTGCTCCCTCTTGTTCAGTTGAATCACCTAAGGTTTACTGTTGTACAACTTTGTCTTTTTTGCTTCTCTACATCACAATGTAGAATCTGTGGTAGAGTCAGGCTGTAGAACAATCATGCGTGCAAAGTCCAAATAGGAGTCATGATTCAACCTTTGTAGATCATGTTACCAGCCATGAAAACAAAGATTGGGTATGGATGTCAAAACAACAAACATACAAGTTTAAATCCATGAATCCAGCTTCTACTCCTCTCTGTTCTTTTCCTTCTTAACGTCTTTCTTGTGCACCATTTTCTCAGTTCCATCTGTGTAGAATTCAAAGAAACATTTGAAGTTCCTGCAGCAGCATCAACAAAAGATGGCATGGTAATCAGCAGGATTTTACAGCAACAGAGTGGTATGGCACCTTACACAGAAGATAGTTGGGCATGAGAGGACCTTACACAGAAGGTAGTTGGGCATGAGAGGACCTTACACATAAGGTACTTGGGCATTTACTTGGTTGGTTTTCGATGCCAGGTAAGGCCTGCTGGTGGGAGCTGTACCAAAATGCAGTGAGGCCCACACTCATTGCCAATTCCACCTTCTACAAGTCACTTATTTCAGGATGGTTCCCATTGGAGGGTCTTATTAAGGCCTTACCCTACAGATGTGGCCCTTTGAGATGTGGAATCTTACAAGTAAGATGCCATCCTTTGAGGACACTCCCTATTCTGCCACAAAATTGTGCCATCTTCTATTACAAGTATGGAATTTAAGCAGGTCATTACAAGAATAATATATTGATTAAAGCCATGTGGCCTAGGGCTTTACTTAGTGTAAAGTCCATGCTTGGATTTTATTATTTAATATTTCCTAATGTTTATTGACCATAAAGACCATGCTTGGGGTTTTTTTTAATAATTTTTTTGTCATTGGGAAAAGAAAGTGATGCAGGCATTTCAGAAAATGCAAGCATTAGTGTTGAAGTGGCCAAGGTATTACAGTAATGATGGTGGATGTGGGTGCAAGTATAAGATGTTTTGTTTGCCAACTAAGCAGAAGCCAGGTGACTTTCCATCCTATTATCTTGCATTTTTAAATTTTTTTTCAAAGAAAAGTTATTTTGAAGGATAATAGAGATTTTATAAGAATATGTAGGAATATTTTATCCTTCAAATTAGAAAAAAATTTAAATAATGTAAAATTTACCCATAGGAAGATGAAAAGTTATAAGTGGTATGTGATGATTCATTTGACATAAATGGATAATAAATGAGGAATAAGTATAACTGAGTTTGATTAACTTGTAAATGAATGTGATTAATCATTCATTCATTTTATTTTTTCAAATATATAAATGGTAGTGATTGGAATTTTAGTTTTAAAATTTGCATTCAATAGTTTGATGTTATTAATTTTTATTAAGACTTATAGAAATACCATATTTGAAAATGAAGTTTTGAGTAAATAAACATAATGTGAATATTATTGTCGATATTGTTATGAAAGCCTAATGATCTTTGGTGAGTGATCCCCATAAAGGAAAATCTTTAGGTATGTGTGGTAAACTCTCTTTTGGAACGTAACTTTCACATAAAGTTTTAATTTTAAACGTGTGAATGATCTTACCCCAAAAAAATGTGAAGTTTTATGTTTGAGGATTATGTGAATGGGGAACGTATAAATGTTATGTTGTAATATGATTAGGTAGTTTACTTATGTTTTAGAAGGAATTTAATTAAAAATTAACCTTCATAGTTCCGAACATATTTAGGCTATACGAACTCATTAAAAAAGTGTATAGGGGTTGGAGAATAAAAGTAAACTTAATTGATAAAGGTAAAAGTTTGGGTGTGTAGGGTTTTTCCTTTTAAAAATTGGGTGTGATAAAATTATAAATGAAAATTTAAAGGGATTAAATCATGAGTTTTTTGTGAACTTTGTGAAAAAGGTGCATTGGCAAATATACCAACATTAATTAACATTAAATGGCAATTGTTCCAAGTGGACAATAAACATTTTTGAATTTTTTTCCCCAAAAAACCGCCCATTATTGGGTGATTATCAATTCAACTTGTGTTGATAATTATTTGATCTGATGTTAAAAATTGGGTTTTAAGAATCAAAGTGGTTTTTTAACAATTTTTTTATAAAATTAATACAATACACGTTTTTTAAGCCATTTAGAACAATTGGTTATATTTGGTTGATTTTTTACCATTCTTTAAAAAATTTAAATTAGCAGTTTGAAAGTTTTGAAATTTTGCAAAATTTCCATTGGCAAAAAAAACGTGTGAAAGTGAACAAATGTTAGTTTTAATCTATACAAAATTTCAAAAGAATTTATTGTTCATCAAGGATAATCACCATCTATTGTTAATTAATATTTGAGATTTTAGTTATTGCATATATTTAATTTGAAAGAAAATACCATGTTGGCCATTAAGGACAATTATCATCTATTACTAATTAATGTTAGGGATCACATCATAAACTTAATGGGTCATCATTTGGTAATAATAATTGTGCGAAATCTATTTTTCATAGGTTCATATGGAGTAAACATGGATGTCATTCATTTACTTGTGTTGTTTGAACATTGATATTGTGCGCATTGTTTAAACACGAATATTGTATGTATCACAACTGCAACCTTAAGTTCATGACCAAAGCAAAGGGCATGGAAAGGTGAGGGCTGAAAACGCAACCTAGGATCACATTCACACTTCCATGAATTGTGAAAAAATGTGAGGGAATGAGCCCACACATTCTCAAGTGGACTCTCACTTTGGGGAATTAAAGTCCCAAGGGACTTTCAAATCTTTAAAGAACAATTTGAAGGGTCAAAACTCATTGGATTGAAAAATTATTTATACCATTGGAATTTTTTTGAAACATAGATGTCTAAAATGGGCTCACATGATCCATTTAAGTATTTAAAACACAAATTATGGTCGAAAAAAAGTTCGAAAGTCAACTACAAGATAAGAATCACCCTAAATTATGTGCATGCAGGGGGCATGCCACATATCATTGGAAAGCTTTTGATGAGGGATAAAACTTTTCTTCAAACGACACTTCAAACAAAGGTCCACACAAAAAGTTATAAGCGTCCAAAATGGTGGGAGTCCTAAATTTCGAAAATTTTGAAATTCCTGACTTGGGAGTCTCGAGAAAATTGATATTTGGGTGTAGTCCCCGTGGCTAATCATGAAGAATACTATGAGGGGGAAAATGGCGGCTTCCCCCAAGTCCAGATTGTGGTGAGTTTTATGAGTTTTATGAGTCCATGTATGAGCGACTCATTCGTGCACCAAAAGTGTTCCATTTATGCATTAACCAACTAATTGTTTGGTTTGTGCAGGTCCATATGAATAATTAACCCGCTTATCACTCATCTTAGTCCCCATCTCGGAGCTTTAATGTGCCCCTATTATTCCCAAAGTGCTACAAATTAAGGAGCATACCTTAACTCCTTCTATTATTTTCACTTTTGGGTTTGCATTTGAGTCTTTCAAAGAGTTTGAGGGTGCGTCAATATGTCTATTCATGTTGTTTACACGCAAAAATCATACACACAATTTTTGTGTTTAAATAATGCATAACAATCGTGTTTAAAAAATACAAACATATGAAATAAACCTATGAAGTTTGTAAATTTGTGATGCATAACTTATGTAAGAATTTGAAAAAAAAAACCATAATTACCCTAGGTCTTTAGTTGTAAACCTTATTTAAGAATCGGACCTAAAGGTTATTTTAAATAATTTAACCAAATATCAAAATTGACATTTGATTTAATATTTTAATTATTTGTGACTTAGGTAACTCAAAACCCATAGTTTATTATTCAATTATTATCCCATATATCACCTTAAATGATATTGGATTGGCTCATTATGAAAAAATCAATTGATACCCATTTTGATTTTGGGTTGACATTTGATACCTGCCCAACATTGGAAAATGTGCCAAAATAATACTCAAAGGAAATAAAGGTTGGGTTTTTTCTTTCTTTTCCTCGATTCCAAAAAAGGGTTTCTTTTGTAGCATTTAGCACCAAAAATAATAATATTTCATAATTGTGCATATTTATATGTCTGAAACCAATCTAATATAATTATTGTTATTTGTCCTCTCCTAATGGCATGAAAAAAGGTTATAAGTTAGCATCATTAAATGGCGCAACAAGAATTCAAAATTCTTTCTTATTCAAATTTTTGTGACACACACAATTAAAATCCCTCTATCACATTTGCATGTAAAGACATTATCGTTAGAACTACAATAGAATAGAAAACTAATCCAAAACAAGTTATTATCTTCTCCTCTAGCGGCTATAACTTGATCAACTTTGAAAATTAATAATTAAAATAATTACAAAAGATCAAAAATCAAAAGAATAAGATAAGATAAAAAGATAAGGAAGGAAGGTCAAGAATAAAAGGAAAGAAAATAAAGTAGGATAACCCATAACCAAACATTCTTTTATAACCAAACGTCCCTTAAAAACAAATTAAAAACCTATGACCAACATATTCCACCACACACTCACATTCAATGGGAAACTTATCACCAAACATTTGGCTAAATACAAATTTCTATGAAATTTTCCAATAATATAAACCCCTCAATAAATAAAAAAATGTTTGGTCATGGGTTTGGGGCATATTCATGTGCACAAATGTGTATTTTTTAAAGGGAGGGACCCACGATGTTTGGTTATAAGTATTGGATAAATCCTTGAGATTTGATACAACCCATAATGACATGTCTATTATTTATTGATGGGGTGACAAACAAGAGAAAAAAATTAAAGGAAAATATTGGAATATTATGTTATTCGACAACTTTGCTTTAAAAAAATTTCCTTTCAAAACTTAAGCATGGACAATTTCAAACGTTAGAGTAGAATCTAAATTCGTTTACAATAAGGCATTTTGTATTATTTTCTAGAAGACAACATGTCCAAGTATGCTGATTATGTTGAAGAAGGTATTCAAAATTTCTAAAAACTTGTATGTCATAGTGCAATAATGTTAAAGTCTCAAGTTATTGATAACACAACTATAAAAACAAAGTGCCAATTTAAACCCACTATATAATGTTAAAATCAATTAGTCCAAAACGTAAAAAAAAAAAAAATGATGACGAGACTAGATATTAACTAGATATAATAGTGAAAAGAATAAAAAAGGACACCAAAATAGAGGTTAAGATAGAGAAGACAAATGACTAGTGTAAGATTGTTATTATAAACAAGCTTTATAATGAAAGGTAAAAAAAGTTTTTATGTTACCACTAGTTGGCTATAAACATAGCAAAACAACTATAAACTAATAGAAAACTAGGATCTCGTAAGTTCCCCCAAGCTTGTTTAAATTGTGGCTTTAGATTTACACCAACAACCTACACAATAATAATAAATGATAATTTATCTAGGAAATTTTTTAAGTTTTTTTTATTTAATCTTTGAAACTTGGAAAACAAAATAACATCTTTTTATGCATATTTAGAACTAACAAAATTTCTTTTGTCTTGGTTTGATTTCAAGAAAACCCAAAGTTTTGCTTGGGGTGAGGTGTGAACCCCTAATCCATTAGAGGTTAAAGGTAGGAGGATCTAATCAACCATGATGTTGAATGTCCCTTGTAGAAAGAGGATTGGTGCCATTCATTAGGGAACTGATAATAAGGAGAATGTTCCTTCACAATCTACATAAAACATTGGTTAGAGATGAGCAAGAACAAACAAGACTACCAATGGCATGTGAATAATAGAAGCTTTAAAAGAGGTTATGGGTGTAGTGGAAAGTGGTTTCACATCACTACAAATGGCTAACCAAACTTGGAATATACCTTTAACATCCTTATCAAATCGCCTCACTAGTATTGTCATGAATGCTAATGGAGTTCATTCATTTGAATATTCATCGATGACTTGTAATAAAATTATACTTAACTTTTAGTTTAGTTTTAGTTTAATTTCAATTCACTTTTAGCTAAGTTTCAATTCACTTCAAGTTAATTCATAATTCAAATCTAATTGACTTTTAATTGATTTTTTGTTAAGTCTTAGTTTACTTCTAGTTAACTTTTAATTCACATCTAATTAACTTTTAGTTCATTTCTAATTAATTCATAGTTAACTTTCAGTTCACTTCTAATTAACTCCAAATTAACTTTTAATTCATTTTTAGCTGACCTTTAGTTCACTTCCAATTAATTCTTTGTTCATTTTTAGTTAATTCTAAATTCACTTTTAATTAAGTTTAAATTCATTCTCATTTGAATATTAGTTCCTTCATGAGTGCACATAGGTGAACATGGGCCACATGTAAAAGCTTCTCAAGAAACTTTTTTGAGCTAGATGCCCAAGGGGCATAATAAAGGTATAATTCCCCATTATTTTTAGTTTGTTCAACACTAATTTTGGGTACGTTTTTTTGTCATAACCTTTTTTTGTTATCTTCTTTGCAATAAAATTTCGTCAAATTTTTAAAGTTCTTTCAATAATGTACACATTTGTTTTTCTTCTTAAAAATATCAATTGATTTGAAAAGAAAATATTTCAATTTTGTTATTGAATACAATTTCAACGACCATTTTGTGGAAAAGTCAATCACAAGATTTATAAATGGATAATATAAAATAAATGAAAAAATATATTTCATATCTTAAACCCTCATTTGATTTTTAAAATTATATTATACAATTTTCCTTTTGATATATCATAATTTTACCAATATAATATAATTTAAATGCATGATACATAATTTATTCACATATAATATTTATAAATGGATCATAAATAAATTTTAATAAAAATATAATAAAAGATCTTATATTAGCCATACTATTATGAAATAAAAGCTTAATTTTAATATCTATTTAAATATTTAAATATTAATTAATACCATATAATTAATTGATTTTATGAAATTATAAATTTTATTATGTTTACACATATAATATCTTAAGTTTTACTTTAAATTATGTTTAAAATTATATGTAAAAATAAATTACGTTTTTTCACATCTCAAGCTTTTATTTGATTTAAGAAATTATTTTATACAATTTCGTTTATAATAGATCATAATTGTACTCCAAAACATTAATTTAGATGTATGATTTATAACGTATTCACTATATAACATTTATAAATGGGTCATAAATGCCTTTTACTACCTAGCCTATTCAAGAAATAAATTACATTGCCTACCTAATCAAGTAATTAATTCAAAAAAATCACAAATCAACATGACAAAGTACCTACTATTTAACCCACATACATATGACCTACTAGCTATTTATTAACTATTACCTATCCTACTTATTATTTATTTAATATACCAATTGCATAACCTACCTAATTAATTAATTACACCTACTACCTAAACCTTAACCTATATAATAAATTACTTACATAACCTAATAAATTAAATAATTAATACAAAAATATTATCACATTTCAACATGATAAAATAACTATTATTTAGCCCACATACATATTGTTTACTAATTACTACATTACAACTTACTA